>ERZ808046.203-NODE-203-length-73582-cov-7.305816_pt1 | contig 73582 bp, 65 predicted proteins | sample MGYA00380196_ERZ808046 | MGnify/ENA primary metagenome ERZ808046 (study PRJEB31490, sample SAMN06133421) | mouse gut metagenome | isolation source: Z6_2 | host: mice | place: China: Chengdu | collected 2015-05 ... | reverse complement strand
AAATTTGTATAACTTCCATAACCCTCGTAAAAATGCCGTATTTATTATTTTCTATTATTCTTCATGAAACAACCCTGTATATGGAATCGGCTTTGTGAGCCTGAAAAATACATGAAATAAAGCTTTATTCTTCCGCAAGCCAATCAGCTACATCTACAATACGGATTCCTTCGTACTGATATTCCTCGCATCTGGTTCTGGCAATCAGCATTCTTGGATAGGCATCCTTGATCGAAATCAGCGGGCGAACTTCTCGTTCAAAGGTTTTTTCTTCGCTGATATCATCAGATACCTGTATATATTTTTTTTCATTGCGTTTCAATGCAACAAAGTCGATTTCTTTCTTATACAGCACTCCGACATACACTTCGTACCCTCTGCGAAGCAGTTCTACAGCAACGATATTTTCGATGGTTCGGCCACGGTTCATATTTTTGGAACCCAGCTTTGCATAGCGGAAAGTATGGTCGCTGAGGTAATACTTATCGCTGGAAGAAAGATATTTCTTTCCCGTAATATCGTATCTGCGTATCTTATAAAATGCGAAAGCATTGCAAAGGTACTCAATGTAATTCCCAACCGTCTTGTGATTGATTTTATCTTTCTGGTTCGTCAGAGCATCAGCGATATTTCTTGCGGACGTTAAGTTTGACACATTATCCATGAGGAAGTCCACGATACGGCTCATCAGAATCGGATTGCGGATTTTGTATTTCTGCCTGATATCTCGGACGATCAAAGTATCAAATACATCGGCAATATAATCATACCTGGCTTCCTGATCCTTATACAGATAGGAACCTGCCATGCCGCCTTCTTTTAGATAACGGTCAAAAGCGGTGTAATGATCTGTCAGGTTATAGTATCTCAAAAACTCTTTGAAGGAAAAAGGGAATACCTTGATTTCAAAGGTTCTGCCGGTGAACAGTGTAGCCAAATCGGAGCTGAGCAGGAATGCATTGGAACCGGTGATGTAGATATCAAACTTCTCTAATGCATGAATATTATTGATTGCAAGCTCAAAGCTTGGACACATCTGCACTTCATCAATAAGTACAAAATTGGAGGCACCTTTTTTATAGGACTTCTCGATGTGAGTATTCAGCACATGATAGTCCTTAAAACTTTCAAACTTTGTCAAGTTATAGTTAATGTGAATGACGTTGGCATCCGCATAAGTTTTTTCCACATAATCCCTGAATGCTTCCAACAGCTTTGATTTTCCGCTTCGTCTGACACCGGTAATGACTTTAATATCCGGTGTTCCGATAACGCTTATCATTTTGTCAAGGTATACATTTCGATCAATCAGTTTCATGCTCTCATCACCTCCCATTCATTATAGTATTTCTATTTCCCAAAAACAACATATTTTTAATTTTGGGAAATAGATTTTCCTGTGCAGGCTTTTGTGAGCCTGAAAAAGACAGGGACACCAATTGTTACATTTCGTGAAAAAAATAAAACAATTCGTGCAGGAATTCCCACAAAAGGGGATTCCTGTTTTATGATGAAAGAAAATTTGGAAAGGAAGGAGAAAGAATGTTTAAAGGAGTTATATTTTTAGTGAAATTTTTTTGGAAGCATGAGAAAAAGTACATCATTTATCAGGTGCTTCTGCAGATTCTTACTGCGCTGGTGCCTTTGATGGATATTGTCATTCCAAGATACATTATTAATGAACTGATAGGCCGGGGACGTATGGATGTGGTATTCGGATGGATCGCCCTCCTGACAACGGGGAATCTGATTGGTTATGCACTGATCAACTATTTTTCGGGACATAGCTTTGTGCTTAAGGGGAAGGTGTTTACAGAATTCCAAACCATGATGGCAGATAAACTTTCCCAAAGCGATTTTATGAGACTGGAAAGCCCTCGTTTCCTGGATATGAAAGAGAAAGCGGAAAAGTTTCTCTATGGGAATGGGATGGGATTTGGGACGGTGCTGGACAGTGCATTTTCCATAGCGGGCAAGCTTTTTACCTTTTTAGGCATTATTGTCATAGTATCCACACTGAATGTATGGGTGGTGGTAGGCTTTGTGGCAATCATCCTGTTGAATACATATTGCGAGTCCCGGGTACGGAAGCGGGTGGTGGCATGGGATTTGGAAAAGACCCCTATTGAACGCAGAACCAGTTACCTGATTGACATGGTTGAGAATTTTGCTTTTGGGAAGGAGATCAGGATCTATGGGCTGAGGGAGTGGGTGGTTTCTAAAGTCCACAAACATCTGCGGGAATCGAATGCTTTTTATGAAAGACAGGTAAAACTGTCAAACCGGGCAAAATACCTGACAGTATTTACGGATTTCCTGCAAAAGGGCATCGCATATATTTACATTGCCATAAGGGTATTGGAGGGGAGCATTGGAATAGGGGAGTTTACGATGTATACGGCGGCGCTCCTGAATTTTTCCAACGCAATGACAAGCCTTATGGAAAGCTTTCTGAGCATCCAGCAGTTTAGCGGGTATTATGATGCCCTGATGGAGTACATGGATGTGCCCCGGACTATGTATGAGGGGAAGATGCTTCCGGTGCCGGGGCAGGTGGAGGAGCTGCGGTTTGAAGACGTCTCTTTTCGCTATCCGGGGCAGGATAACTATGCCCTGCGGCATATTTCCATTGCTCTGCATGGCGGGGAAAAACTTTCTATCGTAGGAGAAAATGGAGCAGGAAAGACTACCTTTGTGAAGCTTCTGTGCCGTCTGTACGATCCGACAGAAGGGCGCATCACTTTGAACGGCGTTGATATCCGGGATCTGGATTATGACCAGTATATGGAGCGGATAGGCTCCGTCTTCCAGGACTACAAGCTGCTGGCATTCTCATTGAAGGAGAATGTATGTTTCCAGAAAGCGGAGAAAGAGAAGGACAGCCATATCCGGGATATCCTGAGTTACTGCGGTTTGGGTGAAAAAGTGGGCTCCTTGCCCGCAGGGGTAGGCACTCACATTTACCGGATCTTCGCCGAGGACGGATTTGAACCTTCAGGGGGTGAGGGGCAGAAGATCGCCCTTGCCAGGGCTGTGTATAAAAATGCTCCGGTGATGGTTCTGGATGAACCGGCAGCGGCTCTGGATCCAAGGGCGGAGTATGAGATATATCAGAATTTTTCGGAGCTTACAGAGGGGAAAACGACGATATTTATCTCCCACAGAATGTCCAGTTCCAGGTTCTGCGACCATATTGCTTTGTTCAGGAAAGGAGAGATTGCGGAATATGGCACTCATGAGGAGCTGATGCAGTCAGACAGCGTTTACAGGGAACTGTTCGAGATGCAGGCGCAGTATTATGTCTGAATCGCATCTGGAAGAGTAAGCCCTTGGATTTTCATTTATTAAGTGATAAAAAAGATCTATTTGTTCATAAAATATTCATTTTATGCTCGTTGCACGTTCGAGGGGGTATATTATAAATAAGGAGTCTTGTGGATTTCTTGTTTTTATTGTGTGCTGTGACCGTATAAATCAGCAACCATAAAAAGAAGGTATGGAGTCAAATTGTTTCCGCTACCCAGTATGCGGCTAATAAAAGGCTGGGGTTCAAATTATTACCCTGCTTATTAGAGTAGGGTAATTTTGTGTACATAAGGAGAAATGAAAATTTATAATGAATTGATGAAAAGTTTAGAAAATAAGGACGCTGCCCAATAAGCAACGTCTTATTTTAATGCACAGGCCGCGCGGCGGAGGGAAGAACATTTCTCCTATCCGATTGTTTATTTTTTTTTATGAATATGGTATTGGCCAGACAGAATTAATTAGTGATGGGGAAAGACTGCAAGGATCTGAAAAAAGGCAGGGACATCCCATACCGCATATTACATTTCGTGAAAAAAATAAAACAATTCGTGCAGGAATTCCCACAAAAGGGGATTCCTGTTTTATTATGGAGGAACAATAAAAAAGAAATACATAAATACGTACGCGGTAAGGGGTTTGTAAAATGAAGGAGAAAAGAAATAAAAAGGAAAAAAAGCAGTATTCCATTCAGGATAACTGCCGGTACACGTTTTATCATTTAAGGCAGAAGGAAGGGGCAGGCGCGATGGCCGTCTGCGGCGGAGATGTGGCGATGAGCATTCTGCTGCCCTTTTTGGAAGCGTCCCTTGCCGGAGCGGTGGCGGCCTGCCTGGTGAGCGGAAAAAAGCCGGAGCTGATCTTACTGCTGGTGACAGGATATATTGTTCTTCTGCAGATCGTCAGATTTTTGCAGGGGCATTTGCGGGTGCTGCGGACGAAAGTCCTGTTTATGTTTCGCCTGGATACTTCGGAGGATTATTATTCCAAAATCCTTGAGATGGACGGGCAGAGCCTGGAGAGTGCAGACGGGCAGAAAAAGATGCAGGCGGCTTCCAGGAATCTTTTCTCAGGAAATGAGCGGGGGATTGAAAGGTATGCCCAGAGTTATTTAGAGCTCCTTTTCAATCTGGGCGGCCTTGTGCTCTACGGGATCATTGTAGGGAAAAGCAGTCTGTTTTTATTGCTCCTGCTTGCCTCGCAGACCATGCTCGCCTCATACCTTAATTATCTGGCAGGAAAGAGAGCCTATAAGACAAGCGAGGAGGCCAACAAGCACTGGTGGGCCTTTCAATATTTAAGGAGAGAGTCTATTTTGCCCGAAAACGGAAAGGATATCCGGCTTTACCGGATGGATCGTTGGTTTCTTCGCAGGTTTACCGAATGGATCCGGCAGATAGAGGTGATCTCCGATAAGGAGAGAACGGGATTTATGGCGGCAGGTATTTTGGAAGCCATTCTTTCCTTTGGAAGAAATGTGTTGGTTTATGGGTACCTGATCAGGGAAATGGTTCGGGGAAACATGACGCTTCCTGCATTTCTTCTGTATGTGGGCATTGTGGCAGGCTTTGAGGTGTGGATGAACGGACTCTTTGAGGCCTTTCGGGAGATTCTTGAAAATGAAAAGCTGATGGATGAATACCGGGATTTTATGGATTTCGGAGTTGCAGCGTCAGAGGGAAAGCCGGCTCCCCGGGCGGCGGGAGGGATTCATGAGCTTCGTCTTGAAAATGTCAGCTTCCGTTATGAGGGAAGCGATGAGGACACCTTAAGGAACATCAATCTGACCATCCGGCCAGGAGAAAAGCTGGCGTTGGTGGGGCTTAACGGAGCCGGAAAAACCACTCTCATAAAGCTCTTGTGCGGGCTTTTCCGCCCAACCGCAGGCAAAATATATCTGGACGGGCAGGACATACAGACGCTGTCTCAAAAAGAGGTCTTTCGGGAATTTTCGGTGGTATTCCAGGAGGTATTTGCCTTTTCCTTTCCTCTTGCCGCCAATGTGTGCTGTTGTGGGGAGGAAAAGGAGGATGCAGGCAGGATTGAGGAAAGCCTTGAAAAGGCCGGGATATGGGAGAGGGTAAAAGAGCTCCCTGAGGGAATCCGCACGGCCATGAATAAGGATCTGGACGAGGAGGGAGTCTTATTCTCCGGCGGGGAGTTGCAAAAGCTGATGCTGGCAAGAGCCCTCTACAAGGACGCGCCCGTTGTGATCCTTGACGAGCCCACGGCTGCCCTTGATCCCATTGCAGAAAGTGAAATGTACGAGAAGTATGACGAGCTGATACGGGGAAAGACGGGGATTTTTATTTCCCACAGACTGAGCTCCACACGGTTTTGCGACAGGATTCTTTTTATGGAAAACGGGCGTATTGTGGAGGAAGGTTCCCACGGGAGTCTGATGGAAAAGAAGGGGGCCTACGCGGAACTGTTCACTCTTCAGGCCAGATATTATCAGCAGAAAAGACAGGAGGAAGAAAGCTATGCGTAAGCTGGAAAAGGATAAAGGCAGTTCTGACGGGAAGAAAAATGTTGCCGGACAGGGAAATGAGCCACAGATTTCTCTTGTCGGCGTTCATAAGATCGGCTTTGTGCTGCTCAGGAAGATTCACAGCGTGGATTCCACAATTATTCCGCTGCATATGCTGGAGGTTTGTCTTTCCCTGTGCCGGGTTTACGGGGGACTGTTTTTGACGGCAGAGATGATTGACTGCCTGCTGGCGGGAAATTTTGAACAGGCGGCATGGTTTGCTGGCGCTCTGCTGCTGCTCAACGTGTTTTTCGGGGTGGCGGGAGAGGTTGTCAGGAGAAAATTCAGGGGGATGAAAAACAAGATATGGCTCATTTTTTATGTGTGGCTGCGGGAGAAGGCATTTTCTCTGGATTATGAGACCATGGAAAACCCACAGGTGGCGGAGAAAATCCTTTATTCCGAGAGAACCTCGGACATGTATGGAGGCCTTGGAATCTTGCTTTATCAATATTGCGAGATTTTGCGCTCGGTTCTCAATGTACTTTTGTCATCTGCCATGGTGCTTTCTCTGTGCTTGAAAGAGCCTGCGCAGGCAAAGGGAATTTTGGGGATGCTCTCAGCCCCTCTTTCGTCGATGCTTCTTTTTGCCCTGGTGCTGACCGGGATGATGATCTGCGCTTTCCGGGTCTTTCAGAGGTTTGCGAAGAAGCAGATGGAAATCTTCGGCGCCCACACCGGAGTGGAGAACAGGCTGACGTACCTGCTGAATCAGATCTATGGAAACGTAAAGGCAGCCAAAATAATTCGGATTTATGGCATGGAAGAAATGATCATGGAGAACACCAGAACAGATCAGGGCAAGTCAAAGGTCTATTTCGAGCAAATGTGTGATGTGGAACGGCAGGAGGGAGATGCCAATAAGCTTGTAAACAGCTTTTTTACCGTGGCATCCTATTTGCTGGTGGCGGTCAAAACGGTGACAGGAGCCATAACTGTGGGAGCTTTTACCCGGTACGCAGGGGCGCTGAACCAGTTTGGAAACGCCTGCTTTACCATGATAGCCAGCAACGGAGAGCTCAGGAAGATATCGACCTATATGCAGGAATTTCTTGACTTCCTGAACACGGAGAGTATGCATGAAAAGGGCTCCATTCCCGTGGAAAAGCGGGAGGACAGGGAGTATGAGCTCGCCTTTGAAAACGTGAGCTTTCACTATCCGGGAAATGAAGAGCTGGCGCTTAAGGATGTAAACTGCAGGCTCCGCATCAGGGGAAAGCTGGCGGTAGTGGGAAGGAACGGCGCGGGCAAGACCACCTTTATCAAATTATTATGCCGTCTCTATGAGCCGACAAAGGGACGCATCACCTTAAACGGGGTGGATATCAGAAAGTATGACGAGGAGGAGTACCGGAGGCTTTTTGGAGTCGTGTTCCAGGATTTTAAGCTTTTTGCTTTCCCTGTGTGGGAAAATATTACGGCAGGCTCAGAGCGTCAAAAAGAGCGGATTGAGGAGGCCCTGCGGCAGGCGGATGCAAAAGAGATGGTGGAGAAAATGCCCCAGGGGCTTGACACTTATCTTTACAAGAACCTGGAGGACGGGGTAGAGGTAAGCGGCGGAGAGGCCCAGAAGCTGGCCCTGGCCAGGGCGCTCTACAAGGATGCCCCGGTGGTGATTCTGGACGAACCCACTGCGGCTCTTGACCCCAGGGCGGAGGCAGAAGTTTATGCCCATTTTAATAAGATGGTGGAGGGGAGAACCAGCATTTACATTTCCCACCGGATGAGCAGTTGCCGGTTCTGCGACGATATTATTGTCTTTGAGGATGGGAGAATCGTGGAACGGGGAAGTCACGAGGAGCTTTTTGCCGCCGGGGGAAGCTATGCCAGAATGTGGAATGCCCAGGCGAAGTATTATGAGGGATAAGCGCAGACGCAGATCCGATAAGAGTTTAACTGAAGATTGAACTATCACTTAACCTGAATGAAATAGCAGATTTTCGCTTTCTTAAAGCGCCCGTTTAGTGTATAATATAACCTGCACTGTCAATGGGCGTTTTTATTGTGGTGACAGGCCGCGCCGGCGGCGTATGGATGTTTAGAATAGGAGTATTTGTAAGTGAGCGAAGAATTTCATAATGAGGAAGAGGTCAGGCAGCGCCACAGGCGGCGGATCGAGGAGATGCAGCGAAGCAAAAGGAGACAGATGCTTTTCCGCAGGTGCGTTTCAAGATATATTCCGGCTGCGGCAGGCCTTTTGATTTTGTCGGTTCTGGTGTTCGGAACCATCAAAACTTTTCATAATACAGAGGAAAAACAGGGCGCTTCCGGGCAGCAGGGAAGCGGAGAAGATGCGAAAGGAAACGGGAAGGAAGAGGAAGAGGAAATTATCTGGAGAGAGGATGGAGCGAATGGCATCCAAAGCGACGGTCTTGGCATAGAAGGAGATTTTGGAGCAGCATCATTAAGCGGAGCCTCCGGAGAGGACGGAGGAAATCATCCGGAGGGAGAAAGCGTTCCGGAGGAGGATGGTTTAGAAGGCGGAGAAGAAGAAAAATATTCGGCCAGCAAAACTGCGGACACGAAACAGATAGGGGAAGCGATAATCAGCGAGTATGCCATCTTTATTGACCGGGACAGTCAGGAAGTCCTTGCGGAAAAGGACGGTTTTACCATCATCAATCCGGCTTCCATGACGAAGATACTGACCGTACTGGTAGCGGCGGAGCATATAAAAGAGGAAGATTTGGACGACACCATCATCATAACGCCGGAGATCACCGACTATGGCTACATCCACAAATGCAGTGCCGCCGGGTTTGCCAAAGGGGAGGAAGTGAGCGTCCGTGATCTGTTTTATGGCACCATCCTGCCCTCCGGCGCGGATGCGGCGGTGGGGCTTGCGGTTTATGTGTCCGGTGATCAGGATTCTTTTGTGGAGCTGATGAATGAGAAACTGAAAGACCTGGGATTGTCAGATACCGCCCATTTTACCAACTGTGTGGGAGTTTATGATGAGGATCACTACTGCAGCGCCTATGATATGGCAATGATTCTTGAAGCGGCGCTGGACAACGAGCTGTGCCGGGAAATTCTTTCCACCCGTATGTACACGATTCCTGAAAAGGAGGAGCACCCTGACGGTCTGGAGATGAGCAACTGGTTTTTGCGCAGGATTGAGGATAAGGAATACGAGGGAAAAGTTTTGGGCGGTAAAACAGGATATGTGGATCAGTCCGGGAGCTGCGCCGCCAGCTTTGGAGAAAACGGCGGGAAAAATTATATCTGCGTGACGGTAAAGGCAGGAAGTCCTTTCCAGTGCGTGAACGACCATGCCCTGCTCTATCAGGAATACGGAATATCATAACAGGCGCTGTTTTGCCAAAAAGGAAATGAGGAAGCAATGGATTTATTTGAATACATGAGAAATACGAATATGGAAAAAGAATCTCCTCTGGCGGCACGGCTTCGGCCTACTACCCTGGAGGAGGTGGTAGGCCAGCAGCACATCATAGGGAGAGATAAGCTTTTGTACCGGGCCATCAAGGCGGACAAGCTCAGCTCCCTTATTTTTTACGGCCCGCCCGGAACCGGAAAGACCACCCTGGCCAGGGTCATTGCCAACACCACCAGCGCGGAATTTACCCAGATCAATGCCACCGTGGCCGGAAAAAAGGACATGGAAGAGGTGGTAAAGAGTGCCAAGGATACCCTGGGGATGTACGGAAAAAAGACGATCCTGTTCATTGATGAGATTCATCGGTTTAACAAGGGCCAGCAGGATTATCTGCTTCCCTTTGTGGAGGACGGAACCCTCATTCTGATAGGTGCAACCACGGAAAATCCTTATTTTGAGGTAAATAACGCTTTGATTTCCCGCTCCGTTATTTTCGAGCTTCATCCGCTTGGCGTGGAGGACATTAAGGAATTGCTCAGAAGAGCCGTCTATGATAAGGAAAAGGGCATGGGTGTCTATGATGCGGTGATAGAGGAGGATGCCATGGAGTTTCTGGCAGACCTGGCCGGGGGAGACGCCAGGTCTGCGCTGAATGCCATAGAGCTGGGCATCATGACTACGGACCGCTCCGCAGACGGAAAAATCCACATCACCCTGGAGGTTGCCCAGGAATGCATTCAGAAACGGGCGGTAAGGTATGACAAGTCCGGGGACAACCACTATGATACGGTTTCAGCCTTTATCAAGAGCATGCGGGGGTCTGACCCGGACGCGGCGGTTTATTACCTGGCACGGATGCTCTATGCCGGGGAGAGCGTCACTTTTATAGCAAGGAGGATCATGATCTGCGCCGCGGAGGATGTGGGGATTGCGGATCCCCAGGCGCTTTCGGTGGCGGTGAATGCCTCTCTGGCTGCAGAGCGTGTGGGCATGCCGGAAGCTCAGATCATTCTCTCACAGGCCGCCATTTATGTGGCCTGCGCCCCCAAAAGCAATGCCTGTGTGAAGGCAATCGGCGAAGCCTGGGGAGCGGTGGAGGAGCAGGGAAACCTGCCGATTCCGGTGCATCTGCAGGACGCCCATTACAAGGGAGCCGCCAAATTGGGGCATGGACAGGGATATCTGTATGCCCACGATTATCCCGATCATTATGTGAGGCAGCAGTACCTGCCCTATGAACTCAGCGGGAAAGAATTTTACCATCCCTCAGGGAACGGGTATGAGGTGAAGGTCAGGGAGCATATGAAAAGGCTTAAGGAAAGCCATAAGCCGGAGTGATGGAAGGAAAAGGAAAGAAAATTCATGAGTATAGATGAGAAAAGAAAAAGAAAACCGACGAAAAAACCGGACAGGGAAAAAGCCAGGAAGCTGACCAAAAGGCTTGCTGTTTTACTTGGAGCGGTTTTCGTCGCAGTGGGGGCAGCATCGGTTTTTTTGTTTTTTTATATGAGAGATACACAGGAGGAGCTGCCTGAGATAAAACTTCCGGAAATCACGGAGAATATCCAGCTCCAGCCGGAGGATGAGGCGGACATCGGCAGTGATGTGCTGGATCATATTGTCACTGCGGGCAGCGCTGTGTGGGATTCTTTTCGACGCCGTCCGGAAAGCTTTGAACTGACAGAAGAAAATGCGGCGGACTTTGCGGATGTCACGGAGTGTGTGATCAATCCGGAAACCAGAAGGATTTCTGTGACGGCCCAGGGCGACGGTATTCCCAAAAGCGATGACAAGTTTTATTATCTTTTTGCCTTAAATACCTATGAAAACAGCATTCCGGAGGATGCGGAATATCTGGACAGAGATTATAAGGATAAAGAAGTGGGGATGAGCGCCGCGCTGAATTACAATCTTCCGGGAACCCGGCTTTTTAAAAAGTTTGTGGTTGCAGTGAAAAAGGACGGCAAATACCTGCCTGTGACCACGCCGAGATATATCACCAACCCGGAGGCGATTGCCAGATACTCCTCCGTGTTCCAGCAGCCAAAATCCATAAAGGGGCTTTTGGTGGATCCTTACAGGCTTTCCGGCAGCGAGCTGGATGATCTGGGGGTAAAGCAGGCGGCCTACAATGTCCCGGTGGCAAGGCTCCTTGGCCCGACCACCAATCCCTCCTATCCTTCCATCCAGTATACTTATGACGGAAGAACTTACACCTTCAACGGGCAGGTGGTGGCGGAATACGACATTATTTTCGGCACGCTTACCGCCAAGGGGATTACCACCACCGCGATTATTCTGAACAACTATTCCTCTGCCTATCAGCAGCTGATTCATCCCCAGGCAAGGGGAGGAGGTTCCGCGCCCTATTATATGTTTAACGGAGCGGAGGAGTCCGGTGTGGAATATATGGCCGCCATTGCCACTTTCCTGGCGGAGAGATATTCCGGCAGCCAGCACGGCCGGATTTCCAACTGGGTGATTGCCAATGAGATCAATGCCCGCAAGGAGTGGAACCACATGGCCTATGTGGATGTGGAGACTTACGTGGAGGAGTACGCCAGGGCGTTCCGGGTTTTTTATAACGCCATCAAGAGCGTGAGCAGCAGCGCCCGGGTTTATATTTCCTTAGACCAGCAGTGGGACAGAAATATCAAAAACAATACCAACTATGACGGGCGGGATATTCTGGATGTCTTTAACAGGAATATTTCTTCCAAAGGCAACCTGGACTGGGGCGTGGCTCAGCATCCTTACAATGTACCTCTTACTGAGGCGCGTATCTGGAAGGCATCCAAATATGTGAACCACAGCGCGAGTACCTCCATGATCACCATGGAAAATATTGATGTTCTGGTGAATTATTTGCGGCAGGACCAGTTCCGCAAGGAGGACGGAAGCGTGCGGAGCATTCTGATCAGCGAGCTTGGATACACCTCCAGCGCGGGAGAGGCACTCCAGGCGGCGGCCTTTGCCTACGCTTATTACAAGATGGAGGCATACAGCGAGATCGACGGATTTTTGCTGAACCGGGAAACGGACGCCGGGGAAGAGGTAGCCCAGGGGCTGGCTTTTGGGCTGACGAATGCCGGTGGAGGACACAAGCAGATCTATAATGTGTTTAAGTACATAGATACGCCGGAGCGCGATAATTATACGAACTTTGCCAAAGATATTATTGGGATATCAAGCTGGGGGGAGATTGTGAGGTAGATTTTTGAGACCCGAAACAGTTACAACATAACAGGAACAGATTTTGACCAGTTTCCCGGACTGCAGACAGGGATCCGGATTGAGACTGTCTGCGGAGAGGTTGAGATAGAGGATAAAGTTTCAGTCAATTTTATGTAAAGTGTTTGTTAAGTCCCAAACGGGGTAGAAACCCAAAATAGAATGTGTTATAGTGAACGACAAAATAATTTGTCGTTCATTTTTTATGCGCAGGCTCGTGCAGAGGCAATATGCCGCTGAAGCGGCGCACGAGCCGCGCGGCGGATAAGGAAGAAACATCTTCCCTATCCGATCAGGAGGACAAGATATAACGGAGACTGAAGTCCGGGGAGGTTATCAATGAAAGAATATTATCCTTTAACAGCAGCGCAGAAACTGCATTATAACTGGATGAAAACTTACAAAACGCAACAGGTATCGGGAGTCAGTGTTGTGGCGTCTTTACAGGCCCAACTGGATTTTGGGCTATTAAAGAAATGTATTCAGCTGGAATTTGAACGTTACGGCTGTATGCGGATCCGATTTACAAAGCCTGACGGAAAGGGCGAGATAAAGCAGTACCTTGCGGCAAAAGAGACAAGAGATATCCCTGTGAAGGATTTATCCGGCATGAGCATGGCAGAGGCGGACAGCCTGATGCAGCAGTGGGCTTACGAAACTTTTGACGGGAATGATATCCCGCTGTGCGACGTAACCATGGTAAAACTTCCTGAGGGCTATAACGGATTTTTTATACACATGGATCACCGGCTGATCGATTCCTGTGGTCTGGTAGTGATGATTAACGATTTAATGCAGCTCTATACCCATTACAGATTTAAGTCCCCGTATCCGGATAATCTGGCGGATTTTGAGGAGGTTCTGGCGAAGGATTTAAAGCGTGCAAATAACGAGAAACGTTTTGCCAAAGATAAGAAATTCTGGGATGACCAGTTAGATGCCTTAGGGGAGCCGCTTTACTCCGATATACAGGGGCCCTCGGTTTTGGAGGAGGCAAGAAGGCTCCACAAAAATCCGGCCTTAAGGTCGGCGGATATTGAGCTGAAAAATTTATTTGTGCAGGTAAAGGATTACTTTTTGGAGCCGGAACCCACGAAAAATCTGATAGACTTTTGCATGAACCACCAGCTTTCCATGACCAATCTTCTGCTGCTGGGAATCCGGACTTATCTGTCAAAGGTGAATAACGGACAGGAAGATATCACGATTGAGAACTTTATTTCCAGACGATCTACCCATGATGAGTGGACTTCCGGCGGCAGCAGGACGATTATGTTTCCCTGCCGGACCGTGATTTCCCCTGAAACCGATTTTTTGTCGGCGGCATATGAGATTCAGAATGTCCAGAACCGTATTTACATGCACAGTAATTATGATCCGGCGCTGATCAGAGAGGAAATGAGGAAACGCTACCATACGCCGGAGAATACGGTTTATGAAAGCTGTTACCTTACCTATCAGCCCATGCCGGTAAAACTGGATAACCCTCACCTCGTCCATGTCCCGCAGCATTTTAAGTGGTTTGCCAACGGCGCCGCAACCAAGAAGATGTATCTGACCGTATCCCATACCCCTGATTATGGCATGAATTTTTCTTACCATTATCAGACGGCGCATTTGGAGGAGCATGATATGGAACTGTTATATTACTATATGATGCGTATCCTTTTTAAGGGAATAGCGGAGCCGGATATGAGCATTGGGGATATTATGGAGCAGGTTTAGGTTTCAGGTGAAATGACAAATACTTTTATAATAAAAAACTGGAGGAAGACAAAATGACACAGGATATGCAGTTTAAAACAATTATCGCCCAGTATTGCGGGGTGAAACCGGAGGAAATGACAGACGACATGCGGTTTCGGGAGGATCTGGATTTCAGCTCCCTTGATTTTATGTCCTTTTTGGGAGAGGTGGAGGATACCTTTGACGTAGAGCTGGAAGAGGAAGATGCATTACACGTCTTTACGATCGGGGAGGCGCTGGCATTATTGGAAACATTGCAGCAGTAAAGACGGCTGTGGAATATAAGGATGATTGGAAAAGGGAGGTCATGATGGGAACACTGATTCTGGATATCTTAGAGGAAAGCGGGAAAAAATTCCCGGAGATGGCGGCGGTAAAATGGCTGAAGAAAAAGGAAATATATGAGATAAGCTACCATGCAATGATGGAAAATGTCAGTGCGGTAAGAAAAGGGCTTTTGGCAGAGGGGTTTCAGGGAAAGCACATTGCCCTTATCGGCAACAGCTCTGCGGAATGGATCCAGAGCTATCTGGGAATTATTACAGGAAAAACCGTTGCCGTGCCTTTGGACGCAATGCTGCCCATGGAGGATCTGACAGAGTTGATCAACCGTTCCGACTCCGAAGCGCTTTTCCTGAGCCCGAAAAACCAGGGGCTTTTGGAGGGGATTTTAGCGGAATGCCCGAATTTGAAAAAAATCTGGCTTTTACAGGAGGAAAAGGCGGAACTTCCCGATGAGAGAGTATCCTTTTTTGGCAAATTAAAGGAAACGGGCAGGGAGGGGAAAGCGGATCCCGGGCGGCCGGAAGCGGGGGATACCGCAACCATCATTTTTACCTCAGGAACCACCGGAAAAAGCAAGGGTGTTATGCTGACACAGGAAAATCTGGCGTCTAACGTGCTTTCCGTGGATTTCGAGACGGAGCCCGGAACGGTGATCCTCAGCGTGCTTCCCATTCACCATGCTTTCTGTCTGGTGATGGACTGGTTAAAGGGATTTTCTCTTGGGGCAACGGTGTGTATCAATGATTCTCTTATGCACATGGTAAAGAACATGGGGATCTTTAAACCGGAGATTATCCTTATGGTGCCTCTGATGGTGGAGACGATTTACAAAAGACTTTCGGCTGCCAGCCCTCTTATTCCAAAAAAAATAGTGGCGGCAAAGGCATTTGGCGGAAACTTAAGGATTATTATTACCGGAGGCGCCCATCTCGATCCGTTCTATATCGATAAATTTGCCGATTACGGAATCGACATTTTTGAGGGGTACGGTATGTCGGAATGTTCTCCCGTTATCAGTTCGAATACGCCTCAAATCCATAAGGCAGGCTCTATCGGAAAACCGCTTTCAAATGTCACGATTTCCTTTGAGGACGGCGAAATTCTGGTAAAGGGCAGCAGTGTAATGAAAGGCTATTACAAAATGCCGGAAGAGACAGCAGAAACCCTGCGGGACGGCTGGCTTCACACGGGAGACAAGGGGTATCTGGATGAGGATGGTTTCCTGTTTATCAACGGACGTATCAAAAACCTGATCATCCTTTCAAACGGAGAGAATATTTCTCCGGAGGAAATAGAAAATAAACTGGCTCTGGGCAAACTGGTGGGGGAAGTGGTCGTGACAGGGGAAAACAACGGCCTTACCGCAAGAATTTATCCGGATCAGGATGCGGTATCTGCAAAGCATATGAGCGAGGAAAAAATCAGGGCAGAGCTGCAGGCATTCCTGGACAAATATAATAAGACACAGCCCACTTACCGCCAGATTACGGGTCTGGTGGTGCGGAAAAATCCGTTTAAGAAAAACACCACAAAAAAGATTAAACGAAAAGAAGTTATGATTGACGAGCCGTAAGCCCCTGGCGCCGTCCTGCCTAAGTCAGGACATAAAAGGAAGCATACCTGTGATAAAAGCCTGAGTCAGAATGTCAGCGACAGCTTCTGCAGGTATTGCAAAATTATCCTTCGTCCATTTATGGAGCACGCCAAGGGTGCTGCCGATAGTACAGGCAACCATATAAGAGAGCTCTTCTTTGCTGTGGCCGGCGGGAGCCACATTCTGTGTGACTTCTGCCACATAACGGTGGAACATTGTCAGCGCTTTTTCAAAAAATTCGTCCCCTCTGGGGCTCCGGAGCAGATTCGTCAAAAATGGATTGTTCATGGTGTAGTCACAGATGGTCACGAAGAACGATTTGCATATATCAGCGTCATTTTTCGGATGGAAGGTTTCCATAAGAGAAAAGATATCCTCAATCGTCTTATCCTCAATGGCGGTTACAAGAGCCGGAATGTTTTCGTAGTGGTTGTAAAAGGTGCTCCGAACAATTCCGGCTTTTTTTATCACATCAGACACGGTTATTTTGTCTATATCCTTTTCTTTCAACACCAGAAAAAAGGCATCGCATATGGCTTCATCGGCTACATAATATCTTTCGTCCTGTATCTCATGCTGCATAAAAATTCTCCTTTACTTTAAGAGGGACTTTACCTTTTCTATTATAACATAAAATATTCTCGCAAATAAAGAGTATCTGACATTATCTGTTTCCTTCCCATTCCTTAAGATAAATCCATAAAATTCTGAAACTTTTCAGGTATCAGAAAAATCTATATAGTAAAAGAATAAAACAGAAAGGTGCGCTTCTTTTATGAAACAAATATTATATGAAAGGTTAATTCGGTATATTCTTGAAAACCAGGACCGATTTTATAGAGTGGCTTACAGTTATACCAGGCATCAGGAGGACGCTCTCGACGTTGTCCAAAGTGCAGTCTGTAAAGCGCTCGAGGCGCATGAAGGCATAAAAAATGAGGACGCGATCAGGACCTGGTTTTATAGAATATTAATTAATGAATGTCTGACGGTGCTGAAAAAGCGAAAGAGGCTTTTGCTGACAAATGATGGTACGGGACGGGAAGAGATATATTACGAAAGGGGTTATGAGCAGGATGATGATCTGGAAAAAGAATTAGACAGGTTGGAACTGGATGTGCAGGGAATTATCAGACTCCGGTTTTTTGAGGAGTTATCTTTGAAAGAAATTTCCTGTATCACAGGATTAAATCTGAATACGGTCAAAACGAAACTCTATCGTGGCTTAAAACAATTAAAAGAAAATATTCAGGAGGCAGATATATGAGTAAATTAGACAGAATGAAAGAAAGATATGACCAGACCGCTATTCCCGAAGAACTTAACTTTCGGATACAGCGGGAAATACAAAAGTCGCGGGAGCAGCAGGAAGAAAAAAGAGGGGTCGGCAGGAGCCATAGCTTCAAGCGGATAATACGCAGCGCGGAAGCCGCGGCCGCGGCCGTATGCATTCTCTTTACAGCGGCATTGAACACGAGTCCGGTTTTTGCAAAAGAAGCAGGAGAGCTTCCGGTGGTTGGAGGACTTGCCCGGATACTGACATTCCGTTCTTATGAAACGGAAAAGAATGATATAGCGGTGTCTGTGGAAATCCCGACGATTGAGATGATTGCGGAGGATACAGGAATAGAGGTGGATGAGATCAATCAGGAAATCCTTGCCCGCTGTAATCAGTATGCAGAGGATGCCCTCCGGCGTGCGGAGGAATACAGGACGGCTTACCTGGAAACAGGGGGAACGCCGGAAGAATGGACGGAGCACAGGATAAAGATTACCGTTGATTATGAGATAAAGCAGCAGGGCGGCGATTATCTGTCCTTTGTTGTAAGAGGAAGCGAGAACTGGACAAATGCCTATAACGAGTCAAAATATTACAACCTGGATTTAAGAACAGGAGAAACGGTTACATTAAAGGATATTCTGGGCAGCGGTTATGCGGAACTTGTAAATGAAAGCGTAAGGAAGCAGATTGCGGAGAGGCGGGAAAAAGGAGAAACGTTTTTTTCAGCAGAGGAAGGAGGGTTTGCAGGGATTTCGGAAGATGCGAAGTTCTATATCAATGAAAATAACCGCCCAGTTATCGTTTTTGAAAAATATGAAATAGCCCCTGGTTCATCAGGAGAAATTGAATTTGTAGTAGGAGGAAAATAAAATGAAAATGAAAAGTGTAGTTGTTATGGTTTTGAGCCTGGTTATGGCAGGAGCGGTACTGGCAGGATGCGGAGATCAACAGCAGAATACGCAACAGAGCCCGCCTGTGAGCGCATCACAGGCGACGGAGCAGAATGCTCCTGCGCCGGAAAAGGCTGAAGAGGAAAAGGCAGAGAAAGGGGAACCGGAAATTACAGGGGAGGAAGTACAGACCTCACAAGTGTACGAGGATAACTTTGCGGTTGACAGTAAGGCGGCAAAGGAGTTTGCCGAGAAGGTGAAAGCGGCGGCCGCAAATAAGGATCTGGAGGCTTTGGCAGATCTTACTGCATTTCCGGTTTATGTGGGATTGCCGGATGTTGGCGTGGCAGAGACCAGGGAAGATTTCCTAAAGCTTGGTGCAGACACAGTGTTTACAGAGGTACTGCAGAAATCTGTAGAAAATGCCGATGTGGATAATTTTCAGCCCAGTATGGCGGGATTTCCCATTTCAGACGGAGGAACGGCAAATATAAACTTTGGCGTCGTAGACGGAGAACTGAAGATCAACGGAATTAATTACTGATCAAATCTGCAGCCCTGCCGAGAGCTTATACAAAAAATGTGGGTATAAGTGTGTCGGGACAACCAGCCTTGGGTATGAAGCGTATGGTCTTTCATGGTATAACCTTTACGAAAAGGTATTGGTAAACAGCGCTTTTTTTAGGGCAGGCAGGTGGTGAAACCTGATGAGCTGGAGCCGGCAGACACGCAGTTTATATATCTGGGGAAAGAGGCGTGCGGATGTTGAGTTCGCTGAATAAAAGGAGGTCATACTTTTCCTAAAAAAGCTCCCCGATCAAATATTGATAAATCTCCTGATTTTTTTCCATCCAGTGATCGCAGATTGCCGCCGCGGTTTCCTCGGTGGGGACGGAGATGGTCAGGTCAATTAAAGTAACGCCCTTTTCCTTTGCTATAAGGTGCGCTTCATATTCACCGGAGGATGACTTTTGATAGTCTGCCAGCACAGAATTTTCGTTGCGCAGCTCAAAGGCATTTTCCTTCAGGTATCTGTCAATGTCTTCGCGAATCCCGTGATGAATATCATTCTGAAAGAAATTCAGCATCTTCCGCCCCTCGTCAGTGATACTTAAGTAAGAACGGTTGCGGATGGACTGGGAAACGATAAGTCCGTCGTCAATTAACTCGCCGATCGCCTGCTGGATGTTGAGAAAATTGGTGGTGTATTCCCGTTCCAGGAGAAAATCGTTGATCTGGATTCTGCTCAGGGAAAAATCCACTCTTGCCAGCATATAGAGAATGATCAGTTTATATAAAGTCAGAAGTTCCTGCATATTCTTTTCACCTTTCTACTGTTTTGTTGACGTAAGGCAGTTCGCAATCAATCTGCCCGGAGCGTTTCCGCTCCCTGTCTGTAAAATTTCCCCTGCCAGGTATTTTGCTCCCGCATTCGCTTATGCAGCGTATTTAAAACCCGGCGCTTGTCGGCGCTCCAAAGGGGGGAGAGAAGTAAGTTCCTGGGAGCATCCCCGGTAAGCCGATGCACCACCATATCCGGCCTGAGTCTTTCCAGAGAGGCGATCAGCACATCGAGATACGCTTCCAGGGAGGAAAAAGAGCCGTATAAGGCAGGATTCCTTTGCCACAGGAGAGCCAGGTCTGTCCCTTTCAGGATATGGAGGAGCTGCAGCTTGACGCCCCAGACGGGCTGGCCGTTTAGATAGTCTACGGCGGAGAGCATGTCCTCCTTTGACTCTCCCGGAAGCCCCAAAATGATGTGGGTGATCACAGGAATACCGGCTTTTTGGAGCTCCTGCAAAGCCTTCTCAAAACAGGATAAAGGATATCCCCGCCGAAGGAAAGCGGCAGTCTGTTCCCTGATGGTCTGCAGTCCCAGCTCCACCCAGATGAACTTGGAAGGGTATTCCTGTTTCAATTTTGTGAGCAGCTCCATAACAGGATTCGGCATGCAGTCAGGTCTTGTCGCAATGGAAATACCCGCAGAGGTGGGTTCCTCCAGGGCAAGCCGGTACATCCTTTCCAGATAAGCGATGGGGCCGTAGGTATTGGTGTAGGCCTGAAAATAAATAATGAACCGCTCTCCGGTCTTTTTGCAGGAAAAAAGCTCCCGGCTTTTTTGATAAGCATCTCTGAAGCGGGCATCATCCAATAATGCATTTCCGGAAACAGAAAAATCATCGGAGCTTTCCTTGCTCTGACGGATGGGAATTGCAAAATCACCGCTGCCTCCGGCGCTGCAGAAAATGCATCCGTCTCTGCCCAAAGAGCCGTCCCTGTTGGGACAGGTAAGCCCTAAGTCAATTGCAGTTTTGTACAGCTTTTCGCCGTAAGTATTTTTGCACCAGGCATCCAGTGAGAAATAGGGCTTGCCGTGCCAGTCGCTATGGGTTATGGAGGGTAGTTGGTTATTTTTCATGATGGGGACTTCCATATTACAGGTATTTCGATCAAATTTTTGCCGAACGCTATAAGTATATCACAAAAATCCCGTCAGGGAAAATGGATTGGGATTTTTATTTTTGTTGTGCGATGTTCAATTTTTTGCAGAAAAAGAGGAATCTGCAGTCTGCAAAAAAATCCACTTGAAGGGAAATTGTGATAAATGATACACTTTATTATATAGTTGGCGTAACAGCACCTGCCGGACAGAAGAAAGAGGCTGATCATTGTGAAGAAGCGGAAATACCTGTATCGATTATCCATGGTTATGCTGGGATTGATAATACCAGCCTTATTGTTTTTCCTTATTTTCTGGAAATCTGCTTTTGGTCAGATGGAGCAGACAAATGAGGATTTTTATGAAAAAGCATTGGTGACTTATACCTCTTTGCTGAATAAAAAAATACGTGACCTGGAAATGTTTGCGGCGGAGATCAGCGCGGACAGCCTGGAGCATGACAGCGCGCTGCTTGGAGGGGCCGGTGCGCTTGGAGAGAACACCTATCAGCTATATGCAGCAGTCAATGAGTTAAGGGAAAAATACAGCCGAAATGATGTCTCCGAGTGGGGGATTTATCTTTACGATATTGACAGACTCATCACTCCTGAGTATACCTATACATTGGATCACTTCATATATAAATATACAAATCAGAGCATAGAAGAGGCGGAGTGTTCCGGTTTCTTTTCGGAAGAGAACTATTCCCTGCTCAGAATCTTTTTTGATACCACGAATGAGGAGGAAGAGAGCAGTGGGTACCTTCTGGCCGGGGTCTGTACCAGAATTGGAAATAGCAGGGACAGAGCTCTGGTTTTTTATGTTTTATCTCCGAAAGATATCAATGACTCTCTGGCTATTGTGGGCGGAGAGGGAATTGCGTATTATCTTCTGGACGCGGAGAGTGAGAGCGTGCTGCTCGCATGGGGAGATGTACCGGAAGAAAAGGCGGGAAATATACTGGATTCGGATGGATGGGAGCGTACCCCCGGCGGGAAGCAGAAGGTGCTGTATAATATAGGAAGTATTTACCCCCAGCTATCTGTCACAGCCCATATTTCGCAGGATTCCATGCAGAACAATCTGATGGACTGGGCGGTTTATATAAGGAGATTGCTGCTGTGTACGGTGGTGTTTTTGCTGCTCATCTGTATTTTGGCGCTATATATTTCCTATAAACCGGTGTATGAACTCGTCAGTGAGTTTGACGATCTGGAGGACGGAGAATTTGAGCAGATTCGCAATATGCTTGAAGGCAAGGACTTAAGGATCGGGGAGCAGGAAATGATGATTCTGGATTTGCTGGTAAATCATCTGATTTATGGAGTTCCCATATCGGAAGAGAGGATTAAACGTCTGGGAATTGGGGAATCGGTACATTATTATTGCGTATTTCTTGTGGAGGGGTATTTTTTCAGAAACAGCGAGGTGGAAACACTTACCGGTGAAGCAGAGGAAAATCATAATGCCCGTATCTTTATAACCGACTGGCAGGAAGAAAATTACAGCGTGGTAATTGCGTTTTTAAAGGAAGAGAATGCTTCCGGGCTTCAGGAAGAACTGGAGAGATGGCTGAAAGAAAACTATGCGGAGGAATATTCCTTATATATCGGCAGGATAGTGGATAAACTGGAAAATATACAACTGAGCTTTCGTTCCTGCCTGAGCCAGATGAAAAAGAAAAATGAAAAGAAGCAGAAGGCAGATACGGAGATACCAACGCCGGATCAACTGACCTGGCGGGCGCTGCCCGCTTATGGCAATACCTTTGTAAAGACGCCGAATATTGACCGGATTGCCGGGGGAGGCCTGCTTATCGACGGCTGTTATACGGCGTGTCCCTTATGCCAGCCTGCCAGGGCCGCGCTCTGGACCGGGAGATATCCTCACGAGACAGGCGTTCTCTCCAATGGGAGGAAGTGGCCGGAGAAGGGAATCCCGAAGTCCATGCCGACCCTGGGGGAGACCTTTGCCGGGGAGGGATGGCAGTGTGTCCATTTCGGCAAGACTCATGATGCCGGGGCTCTTCGGGGGTTTTTCTGTGAGCCGGAGGAGGAGATTGCCTTTCCGGAGGAGGATTCGGCATTTGTGCTGAATGAAGACAGCTTTCGTGACCGTTATACCGCAGAGGCAGCCTGCCGTTTCTTAAGGGAGCGGAAAGATACAAGGCCGCTTCTGATGATTACAGATCTGGTAAATCCCCATAATATCTGCGGATGGGTGGGAGCAAACCAGGGAGTTCATGAGAGTATTCCCTGTGATCTGCCATTGCCGCCTTTACCTGAAAACTTTGAATTTGAGGATATGGGAAGCCGCCCTGTTGCCGTGCGCTATATCTGCTGCACGAATAACCGTCAGTCACAGACCGCAGGGTGGACGGCTGAGAATTTCAGGGAGTATCTGCGGGCCTATTATTACTATCTTTCTCTGGCGGACCGTGAGCTGGGAATTGTGCTGGACGAGATGGAAGAGCAGGGCTATACGGAGGAGAACACCCTGTTTATCCTGGCGGCGGATCACGGCGACGGCATGGCAGGCAGGGGACAGGTCACCAAACAGGTGAGCTTTTACGAGGAAACCACCAGAGTTCCAATGATTTTCAAGGGAAAAGGCATACGGCCGGGAAAGAAGGAAGGGATTGCCTCCCTTTTGGATCTTCTTCCTACGCTCTGCGGCCAGGCCGGAATCGCCCCGCCGGAGGGGCTAAGAGGAAGAGACCTTTCCTGTGCGCTCTCAGGCGGTGCAATGCCGGAACGGGAGTATGTGGCGGGGGAGTGGCATACGGAATGGGGTTATACGGTTTCGCCGGGGCGTATGATCCGCACGGAGCGATATAAGTATACCCGCTATATTGAAGACGGCGGAGAGGAGCTGTTTGATTTAAAGGAGGATCCTTTTGAAAGGAAGAACCTGGCAGAGGATCCTGACAGCGCCGTTATTTTGGCTCAGATGAGGAAACTGTACAAAAAGCATTTGGAGCTTACAGAGGATCCTTTTGAGAGCCTGTCCTGGAAGGCGGATCACCGCTGGCGCAGTCATCCCATGGGATATTGGAATCACAAAGGAATTGCAGCACCAATGGAGGAGGATGTGTAATGCTGAAAGAGGGAGTTACTGTAAAGGAAGTATTAGAAAATTTAAAACGCCGGGAGGAGCAGTTCAGGGAAGGCGTAACTTTTGCCGAACGGGGCAGGATGATACGCAGGATGCTTCCGGATGTGTATGACGCATGTATGGAAAAAGCGGAAAATGCCTATAAGGGGCTTACCATACTTCCAGGCTCGCCGGAGCTTCATTTTATCGGAAATCCCGTAAAATGGCATGAAAATATTTACGGGGATGAGGAATATACCTACCAGCTTAACCGCATGGATCACTGGAGAACCATGGCGGAGGCCTATTCCTTTACCGGGGATGAGCGGTTTGCAAAAAAGATTATAGAGGAATTTTATCATTGGGTGAAAGACTGCCCCTGTCAGCCTCTTTATGATTCCGAGGGGAGACTCAATGTGGACAGCTTCGGGGGAGCCGGATGCAATCAGGGAATCTGGCGTTCCCTTGAGGTGGGCATCCGCATGCATCAGACATGGCCCCACGTCATTCACCATCTGGCAGAGAGCCGTTTTGTGGATGAGAAGTTTCTGGAAACATATCTTGCAAGCGTGTATGAGCATGCGCAGATTTTGTATCACGTGGCGCCCATCCTGTGGCCGAAAGCGGATCACAATCATTATCTGATGGAAAATAACGGGCTTTTGTATCTCGCCTGCATGTTCCCCGAGTTTAAGGATGCGCAGGTCTGGAAGAAGCATGCGATTCATGAGATGGAACGCAGTATGGATGCACAGGTGACAGAGGGCGGGGGACAGATTGAAGGCTGCGCTTCCTATCACAATGGCTGTGTCTACTGGTTTGTCCTGCCTCTCCTGCTGGGAAGGAAATATGGTTTTGCCATGTCCCCTCATTATGAGGAAAAGCTTGGGAAAATGCTGGAATATTCTGTCCATGCCACCAGACCCTGCGGCGGCAACTGCGCATGGGGGGACAGTAATACTTATACGGGAACCCTGTCCATGGGGGCAATTAATTATTATATTGCCTGTGGGGACAGTACTTACATAAAAAATGCTCTTTGCTATTACAGTATGGACGATTTTAAGGAACAGTTGGTGAAACAGATCTGGGATGTACCTGATCTGCGGGATCTGGAAAAGCAGTTAGAAGGGATTGAGAAAAGGATATGTATGCCTGCACTGCCTGAAAGCAGCTGGCAAAAAGGACTCAAACAGGTTTTCCTGCGGACAGATTGGTCAGGAGATGCGCTGTATGTGATGTTTGCCTGCCGTACTCCCGTGCAGAATCTTCATGCCCATATGGATCCTGCAGGGTTCGAGTTCAGCGCTTACGGGAGAGTGCTTTTGGGCGACCCGGCCATCTACCATTACAAGAATGATGAGAACCGCAAGAGACTTAAGTCGATACACTGGCACAACTGCCTTACCGTAAACCACGCAGATCCATGGGAATATATCGCAAGCTGGGCTTACGGGGAGCAGAAGCAGGGAGACATCCTGAACATGGGACGGGACGAGAGCCTGATCTATGCGGTGGGAGAGCACTGCAATTATGAGCCTGTAGTCCATAAGAGGGCGGTGGCAATTGTGAATGGAAAATTCCTTGCTGTGATGGATGTCCTGACCGGAGTGATGCCGGATACAAGTGTGCAGATTAATTTTCATATGGACTCACCCCGTGCAATGGCCGATTCGGAGAAATCCTTTGCGGCATCTGTGGATGAGACGAGAGCCAATGTGACGGTTTTCACAGACAGACGTTTGAAACCTGCGCTTATTCCGGCAAAGATATCCACCCGGAATAATGTATGGCATGACACTGTGATTGCGCGGTTTGAGGCGGAGCATCTTAAGGAGGGCAGACATGCGTTCCTGTCGGTGGCATATCCCACCCGTCCGGGGGAAAAAGCGCTGGAGGTGAGGGAGATTTCAGAGGAATTTTCGGAGGACGGGAAGATACGGTTCTGTTTTGAGGTTGAAAACCATCCTTATACACTGGAGCTTTTTGAGGATACTGTCAGGATATTGAAAAGTAATAGAAAGCCGGAGGAGAATATATGAGAACGATACCCTGCGATGAACGCAGCATTACGGACGAGGAACTATTTTCTGCTTTTGATCTGAACTACCCCGGGCTTGAGGGGGTCAGGGACGCGTTTAGAGAGGGAGATTTGGGCAAAGCAAAAAAAGAGCTGGTGCATTATTTTGAGATCAGATCCAACGTCCGCTATTATTACGATTACAGGCAGCTTCCGCTTGTGCCGGTTGACACGGACTCCAATCCGTACCTGTTTCAATCCTCCATGGGATTGCAGGGAAGCCTGAAGGATTTCTGCCTGTTCGCAGGCAGGAAAATGATGCAACATATTTACGTGCGGCCGGGGCGGGAGCGCAAAGAACTGGATCTGGGAGCGGATTATGAGAATCTGCCTCATTACAACTATTTTGAAGACCAGGGAAAGAAGCACCGGACAACACTGGATATTTTCGTGAGAGGAGTTTTTCTGGAGTATTTGAGCATTTTGTATCAGGAAACCGGAGAAAGGGAAGTCATTGATTATGCGGAAGAATTCCTGAAAGTGTTTTGGAAAAATTATCCTCTGATCGTTGCCTGCACCATGCCGGATGCCTCCCACTTTTCGCTGATTGAAGAGCGGGATGTGATGAGCGCAGGCTGGCTTGCCATCAATCATATCAGTATGCTCTATACCAGAGCGCCCTATGAGATGGAGACAGAGACTGCCTTTGGGATTATAAAGCATCTGTGGTTTCTGGGGATGCAGTTCCGGCGGTTTGATACGGATGGCTATCGCAAATATAACCATCATTTGTGGGAAAGAGGGCTTGTGCCCTTCATTCTTGGCACCCTTTTCCCTGAAATTCCGGATTTCGCCGGGATGAAGGAAAGAGGGGCGGAGATGATCCGTCTGCATATCAGGGATGATTTCAATGAGGATGGCGGATATAACGAACACAGCATTCCTTATTGGTGCGGCGCTGCGTTGGGAGAAATGATCTGCCGGGGGATTTATCTGGCGCGGCTGAACAAAGAAGCTTTGCTGGATGAAGATACGGCAGGCCGTATCAGCAAAAGCTTTGACATTCTGGCGCTGATCAGTGCGCCGGGGGACTGCTACCCCTCCATTGGAGACAACGGTGGTTCCCAGATAAATCCGGTACTGCAGGCCGGGGCAGCAGCAGTTGGCAACCGCTTTTGTACAGAGCTGCTGAAATACCGGACAAAGAACTGTGAATCCATGGATGATACGTTCCCCCTTGATTACTGTAATGACAGGGCAGGTTTTTTCAGCTCCAAAAGCAGCCTGCGGGCGGATGCAAATTATATCCTGATGTCCGCTAAGGTAAATTGCGGAAATGCAGGGCACAATCATATGGATCTGCTCTCCGTGTGTGTCAGCATTCACGGGCAGGAATTTATAGGCGAGCCTTACGCCAGGGCGCTGTACCATACGGTTCCTGTTGGGGCACGCAGATGGGAGCTGACATGAAATATTATATGGGAATGGATATCGGCGGAACCTCGGCCCGGCTGAAGATTGCCTGCGAGGGGAAAGAACCTCTTGAATACGTTACAAAGGGCTGTACGCTCAGCACCAGCGGATATGAGAGAGCCAGACTGTGTTATGAGGAGGCGGTACTGCCGGTTTTAAAGGAACAGGGATTAGAGACCGGAGACTGCGCAGGGCTCTGTATTGCTGCCAGCGGAGTTGATTCTCCCGCTCAGGAGGAAGAATGCCGCAGGATATTCATAGAAATGGGCTTTCCACAGGAAGTAATTGCCGTTTATAACGACTGCGAGATTTTTTTAAGGCTTTCCAGGGAACCCTCTCTGGTCCTGGTGGCAGGGACAGGCTCTATCGCCGTGGGGAAAACCGCTGACGGCAGGATCGTGAGATGCGGCGGCTGGGGGCATATCCTGAGTGACGAGGGCAGCGCCATGGATATGGGCAAAAGGGTACTGCGGGCAGTGGGAGATCATATGGACGGCAGAAAGTGTTGTCCCATCCTGTACCGGATGTTTGAGGAGCGGACGAAAATCACCTCGCTTGCACAACTGGATATTTACGTCACGGAGAGCATTATGGATAAGCCCAGAATCGCCTCCTTTGCACCTCTGGCGGAGCAGGCGGCCCGGGAGGGGGAGAAGGCGGCTCAGGAAATTCTGGAGGAATGTGCCGACGCTCTGTTTGGGCTGGTAAGCGATACCTTCCGAAAAGCGTCTGATGGGACAGGTATGCCCCAAAGCCTGTATCTGTGGGGAAGCGTGCTGACCAGAAATAAGGAAATAGAAATGCGGCTCAGAGAAAAATGCCGGAAAGCTTTCCCCAAACTTATAGTGGATTTCCCGGGGGTAAGCGCGCTTGATCTGGCGTTGTCTCTGGCTTACGGAGCGGGATGACAATGCGTGAAGCGCTGGAAGATACCTCTTTACATACTACAAAGCATATGTTATTATATGTAGTAATGAAAACCACATAGCACGGTTAATGACAGATGCAAAAATAGTTTTGGAGGTTATTATGAACTGTAAAATAATAGCGGACAGTTGCTGTGAATTTCCCAAAGGGTATGAGAAAGATCCCGGATATGCCAGGATTCCTTTAAGGCTTGAAGTAGGGCCGGACATTTTTATTGATGATGAAGGCTTTGATCAGGCGCTTTTCCTGAAAAAAGTGGCGGCGTGGCCTGAGAGTCCCAAATCCTCCTGTCCGTCTCCGGAGACGTTTAAGGAAGCATACCGTACGGACGCGGAGAATGTATTTGTGTTCACATTATCCTCCAAACTCAGCGGAAGCTATAACAGCGCTGAGCTGGGCAAAAAGATGTATCATGATGAATACGGAGAAAAAAATATTTTTGTGTGCGATTCGGAGTCCGCAAGCTGCGGAGAGACCCAGCTCGCCTTTAAAGCGGCAGAATGGTCCAGGGAAGGGCTTCCCTTTGAGGAAATATGCGAGAGACTTCGGGATTACAGGGACAGGATGAAAACTTATTTTGTGCTGGATAATCTGGAAACCCTGCGGAAAAACGGGCGTCTTACCGGAATCAAGGCAATGGTGGCTACCACCTTGAATATCAAGCCGGTGATGGGTTCCCACAAGGGGGAGATCATCCAGTTAGGTCAGGCGATCGGCAACAAAAAAGCTCTGGCAAGGATGGCGGAAACCGTGGCAGGCGAGGCGGTGAAGCCGGAGGAGAGGACGCTTATGATCACCCACTGCAATTGCCCGGACAGGGCCAGGAGAGTAAAGGAAATGATCCTTTCCAAAATCCGGGTGAAAGATGTGCTGATTATGGATACCAGGGGAGTCAGCAGTATGTATGCCAACGATGGCGGTGTGATTGTTACTTTGTAAAGAGACATCTGAAAAGGATATGTGCCTGGATGCCTGCCATACCGGATATTTGACAGGCATGCGTCCGGATTAAAGAACAGAAATGGAGACAGGCGCATTTAATACGGCAAACACCAGGGCAATCTGCAAAAACAGGATAAGCGGCATGCCAAACACGAAACTGCGGTGCCTTGTTTTATGGCGGAAAAGGTACATTCCAATGAGGGAGCCCGCGCTCCCTCCAATGATTGCAACAATAAAAAGGGTTGCTTCCGGAATCCGGAAGGCCCTTTTTTTTGCTTTATATTTATCAATACCCATAAGGGCAAAGCCGATGAAATTGATCATGGCAAGGTAAGAAGTTAAAAGAGTGATGACATCCATAATTATTTCAATTCTCCACGCTCCTGCATTTTCATGGCGCGTACCTTGGTGGAGAGGCCGAACAGATTGATGAAGCCCTCCGCATCGTGATGATCGTAGAGATCTCCGGTGGTAAAGGAAGCGATGCTTTCATTATATAAGGAATAAGGAGAGGTAGTTCCGGCTTTGATGATATTGCCCTTGTAGAGCTTGAATTTCACTTCCCCGGTTACATACTTCTGAGTGGACTCAATGAAAGCCTGTACAGCTTCACGTAAAGGAGAAAACCATTTTCCTTCATAGACAATCTGGGCAAATTTGCTGCCAAGGTCTTTTTTCAGGGCATAGGTGTCTCTGTCCAGAATCAGCTCTTCCAGCTGCTGATGTGCCTCATAGAGAATGGTTCCGCCGGGAGTCTCGTAGACGCCGCGGGATTTCATGCCTACCACACGGTTTTCAACAATATCAACGATGCCGATGCCGTGCTTTCCGCCAAGGCTGTTCAATTCACGGATGATATCGGAAACCTTCATCTCCTTGCCGTTGACGGAGGTGGGGATACCGCCTTTAAAAGTCATGGTCACATACTCGCCCTCATCAGGCGCCTTCTCAGGAGTGGTGCCCAGTACCAGAAGGTGTTCAAAGTTCGGTTCATTGGCAGGATCTTCCAGTTCCAGTCCCTCGTGGCTGATGTGCCAGAGATTGCGGTCGCGGCTGTAGCTGGAATCAGCGGAGAAAGGAAGGTTAATGCCGTGTGCCTTGCAGTATTCAATCTCAGACTCACGGGAATCCATGGTCCACTTTTCATTTCTCCAGGCGGCAATGATTTTGAGATCAGGTGCAAGAGCCTTGATACCAAGCTCAAAACGGATCTGATCATTTCCCTTTCCTGTAGCGCCGTGGCAGATGGCGCTGGCCCCTTCCTTGCGGGCAATCTCAACCAGCTTCTTTGCAATCAGCGGTCTTGCCATGGAAGTACCCAGAAGATATTTGTTCTCGTATACCGCGTGAGCCTGTACGCAGGGAACGATATATTCGTCACAGAATTCATCGGTCACATCCAATATGTATAATTTTTCAGCGCCGCAGAATTTGGCTCTCTCATCGAGTCCGTCAAGTTCCTCCCCCTGTCCGCAGTCGATGCAGACACAGATTACTTCATAATCAAAATTCTCCTTCAGCCAGGGAATGATCGCTGTGGTGTCAAGTCCCCCGGAATAAGCTAAAACGACTTTTTCCTTCATAGATAAATTCCTCCAGTTTATTTGCTGTTTGATTCAATAAGCAGCATTGCGTTTGATTGACACTATACAACAAACAGCCGGGAAATGCAATACCCTGATTCTGCATAAATAAAAAAATAATTTTATGTTTATGCACAAAATAAAAAATATATTGCATAATATTCATTTGTAATGTATAATCATGCAATGCGGTATACAAGACAGGGCTCAGTCGTTATTTTGTGGTTGAGATTTTAAATCTGTTAGAGTATGATAAGAAAGATTAAAAGGAGAATGATGGTAAATTATGAAGATAAAAGTTTTTATTGACGGAAGAGAAGGCACTACGGGACTGAGGATTAATGAGCGGTTTGCGGACAGGGAGGATGTGGAATTGCTTTCCATTGATCCTGACAGGCGCAAGGACACAGAGGAGAGAAAGCGTCTGATCAACCAGTCGGATATCACCTTCCTTTGCCTGCCGGACGATGCGGCAAGAGAGTCGGTGAGTCTGATTGAAAATGACAGGGTGAGAGTGATTGATACCTCTACGGCTCACAGGACAGAGGAAGGGTGGGCTTACGGGTTCCCGGAACTGTCTGAGGGCCACAGAAGGAAGATTGCGGAAGGAAAAAGAGTGGCAGTGCCGGGCTGCCACGCCACCGGATTTATTTCACTGGTATATCCAATCGTGTCATCGGGAATCCTTGGGGCGGATTATCCTGTCTCTGCTTTTTCCCTGACCGGCTACAGCGGCGGCGGTAAAAAGATGATTGCAGAGTATGAAGGGCAGGAGCGGGATGAGTCGTTAAAGGCGCCCAGAGAATACGCACTCTCCCAGCAACATAAGCATTTAAAGGAAATGAAGAAGATTACCGGACTGAAGCGTGAGCCTTTGTTTTCTCCCATTGTGGCGGATTATTACAGCGGCATGGTGGTATCTGTTCCTCTTTACGGCGAGCTTTTAAATAAAGAAGAGACGCCGGAGAAGCTGCATAAGTTTCTGACGGATTTTTATCAGGAGCAAAGGTTTGTCCAGGTGATGCCTTTGGGGTCGGAGGCACAGCTCCATGGAAGTATGCTGGCCGGAAACGGCTGCAGCGGCTGGGATGGCCTTAAGATTTTTGTCACCGGAAATGAGGAGAGAATCCTGCTTTCCGCCCAGTTTGACAATCTGGGAAAAGGGGCTTCCGGCGCAGCTATCCAGTGCCTGAATGTGATGCTGGGGTGTGAGGAAACGAAGGGGCTGAACCTATGAATCCGCTGATTCACGACGCCACACTTTATGAGGATATTCCTGAGGGAAGCGGAAGGCTTCCAAGGGAAATGGAGGTCTACCGGCTGCTCAGAAAGCTTGCCATTCCTTTTAAAAGGCTGGACCATGAGCCTATGGCGACCCTGGAGGCCTGCCGGGGAGTGGATGAGCTGTTGAACATCCATATGTGTAAGAACCTTTTCTTGTGTAACACGCAAAAGACCGATTTTTATCTGCTTCTGATGCCGGGAGAAAAGAAATTCAAGACGAAGGAGCTTTCCGGGCAGATCGGAAGCGCAAGGCTTTCCTTTGCGCCGGAGGAATTTATGGAGGAGTATCTTCATATTTCACCGGGAGCCGTGAGTATTATGGGGCTGATGAATGACAGGGAAGGGCATGTGAAGCTGCTCATTGACGAGGATGTGCTGAAGGAGGAATTCCTTGGCTGTCATCCCTGTGTCAATACGGCAAGTCTGAAAATAAGGACAAGCGATGTACTTACAAAATTCCTGCCGTGGACAGGCCATGAGTATCGGGTGGTCCATCTGACAGGGCAGTAAAGTGAGAAATGAGGAGAACAATGACGATCAGGACAATGACCATAGAAGATTATGATGAGGTTTACGCTCTCTGGAAGAGCATCAAAGGCTTTGCCATGCGCAGCCTGGACGATTCCAGGGAAGGGGTGGAGCGGTTTCTGCGCAGAAACCCTGCATCCAGCGTGGTTGCCATAGAGGATGGAAAAATCGTGGGGAGCATTCTCTGCGGCCACGACGGGAGAAGAGGGTGTCTGTATCATGTCTGCGTCCATGAGGCTTACCGCATGAGAGGAATCGGCAAGGCCATGGTGGTTCACTGCATGGAGGCATTGGAAAAGGAGCATATCAGCAAGGTTTCTCTGATTGCCTTTACCAAAAATGATATTGGAAATGCCTTTTGGAAAGAAATCGGGTGGACAGGGCGTGAGGATTTGAATTACTATGATTTTGTATTAAATCATGGGAATATAGAGAAGTTTAATCAGTAATAGGGGAGGAGCTTTATAATGAAAAAAATACAGGGCGGTGTGACCGCAGCAAGAGGCTTTGAGGCGGCAGGGACGCAGGCGGCCATCAAGTATCAGAACAGGAAGGATATGGCGCTGATCTACAGCCAGGCCCCCTGCGTACTGGCAGGGACTTTTACCAGCAATGTTGTGAAGGCAGCGCCGGTTTTGTGGGATAAGAAAATTGTGGAGGAGGCTCCTTTCGGACAGGCAGTGATTGTGAATGCAGGAATTGCCAACGCCTGTACCGGAAAAGAGGGCTACGAATACTGCCAAAGGACGGCCAGACGGGCAGGGGATGTTCTCGGTATCCCGGAGGATGCCGTGCTGGTGGCTTCCACAGGAGTGATTGGGATGCAGCTTCCGATTGAAAAGATTGAGGCAGGAGTGGAGAGCCTGGCCGGTGAAAAGGCGGCAACCTTAGAGGCCGGAACGCAGGCGGCTCAGGCGATTATGACCACTGATACGATTTCCAAGCAGGCGGCCGCAGAGATTGAAGTGGGCGGCGTGACGGTCAGAGTGGGAGGAATGAGCAAGGGCTCCGGTATGATTCATCCCAACATGTGTACTATGCTCGGTTTTGTGACCACGGATGCGGTGATTTCCAGAGAGCTTCTTTCCAGGACACTGAAAGAAGATGTAAAGGATACCTTCAACATGATTTCCGTTGACGGCGATACCTCCACCAATGACACGCTGCTGGTGATGGCCAACGGAATGGCGGGGAACGAAGAAATTAAGGAAGGAACCCCGGAATATGAGGAGTTTAAGGCCGCCCTCCACTATGTGAATGCCACTCTTGCAAGGATGATGGCAGGGGACGGCGAGGGCGCTCAGGCTCTGCTGGAGGTTACGGTATCAGGGGCAGCATCAAAAGAGGATGCCAGGACCTTAAGCAGGTCAGTGGTAAGTTCCAGCCTGGTGAAAGCGGCTGTTTACGGGCATGATGCCAATTGGGGAAGAATTTTGTGTGCTCTTGGCTACAGCGAAGTTTCCTTTGACCCGGAAAGGGTGGATGTTTCCTTTGTGAGCAATGCAGGAGAGGTGCAGGTCTGCAGGGACGGCATGGCGGCAGACTACAGCGAGGAGAAGGCCGGAAAGATTTTGGCAGAGTCAGAGGTGACAGTTCTGGTGGATATGCATGCGGGAAGCGAATCGGCCACTGCATGGGGATGCGATCTGACCTATGATTATGTGAAAATCAATGCGGATTACCGGAGCTGAGGGATTCTTGTAACTATTCAGCTTTTGAGGAAATTGGGTAAATAGTTATGGCAATTTCTCGTAGGATATGCTATAGTAAAAAAGTAATAGATTCTTATTGACGAGCGAATACATTCAGCTCTGATCTTTGGCATATCATGAGGCATCTGTCAAATATGTATTTTCCATTAGGTACAATAAATCGTTTTTTCCTTGGTAATTTTGGGACGATGGTTTCTTGTGACGAAATTATTGTGACACAAGAGAGGCTAAAGCATATTTCGGTAAATCATCCCCAAGATATAGAGCTCTTTTACAGGTATGCAAAAATATGTATAGAAGAACCGGATATTGTGCTCCAGGATCTGAAACATGATCAGACAGTGTTTATAATCAAGCATCTGGAAGACATAAACATAAATACGGTTGTACGTCTGGCATTGCAGGGAGAGAAGGAAAATTTAAAAAGTTCGGTTATGACTTTTTATCGAATGAGAGATAAAAATCTTAAGAAATTAATAAATACTCATAAAATACTTTACATGAAATAAAAGGCAGGCTATAATATATTCATCAATTGCATATAATCATTAAGCCGGAAATTTATTTGAAGTAGAGATTGTGCTGCTACACACCCTTTGGGTCAAAAGAAATGCAGGAAGGGGCACACCTGCCAGATAAATGACCGGCTATTATTATGCGGAATACAGAAAAAGCGGAGGATTCTAAATGGACAAGGATATCAGGGAAGTACTGAAAAAGGCGGAGGTCTTGATTGAAGCCCTCCCCTATATACAAAAATTCAACCGCAAGATTATTGTGGTGAAGTACGGCGGCTCCGCCATGAGCAACGAAGAATTGCAGAAAAACGTGATTAAGGATGTGACATTGCTGAAACTGGTGGGCTTTAAGCCCATCATCGTCCATGGCGGCGGCAAGGAAATCAGCCGCTGGGTGGGCAAGGTAGGAAAAGAGGCGCAGTTTGTAGGCGGCCTTCGCGTCACCGATGCAGAGACCATGGAGATTGCGGAAATGGTTCTGGGCAGGGTGGGCAAGCAGCTTGTGACCATGGTACAGGAGCTGGGCGTCAAGGCAGTGGGGATCAGCGGCAAGGACGGCGGGCTGATTCAGGTGAAAAAGAAATATTCGGATGGACAGGATATTGGGTTTGTGGGAGAGATTACGGAGGTCAATCCCAAAATCCTCTACGATCTTCTGGAGAAGGATTTCCTTCCTATCGTATCTTCCGTGGGATTGGATGAGAATTTTACTACCTACAATATCAATGCGGATGATGCGGCCTGCGCCATAGCAAGAGCAGTGGGAGCGGATAAGCTGGTGTTCCTTACAGATATTGAGGGGCTTTACAGGGATATCAATGATAAGAGTTCTTTTATTCCAAGGCTTACCGCGTCGGAGGCGGATGCCCTGATTGCGGGAGGGATGATCGGAGGCGGTATGCTTCCCAAGCTCAGCAATTGTACCTCGGCGGTGAAAAACGGTGTGAACCGTGTGCATATCCTGGACGGGCGGATTTTGCACTGCCTGCTCCTTGAAATTTTTACCAATGAAGGGGTTGGCACTATGATTCTGAGGGATGAGGATAAGAGTGAAATGAATCGTTAAGCTTGAAGAGATTTACAGAAAAAAGCTGCTCCGCGAAGTGTGGCAGCGTTTGTCTAGGAGGAATATCATGGGAATAATGAAGGAATATATTGATGAGGCGGAAAAGGCTCTGCTCCACACCTACAACCGCTATCAGGTGGTTCTGGACAAGGGAGACGGAGTGTATCTTTACGATATTGAGGGAAAGAAGTACCTGGATTTCTGTGCAGGTATTGCTGTGTTCGCATTGGGCTATCATAATAAAAGGTATAATGATGCCCTGAAGGCTCAGATCGACAAGGTGATCCACACTTCCAACTACTATTATAATGTGCCGGCGATTGAGGCCGCAAAAAAGATGAAAAAGGTTTCCGGCATGGATCGGGTGTTTTTTACCAACAGCGGAGCGGAAGCGGTGGAGGGCGCCATCAAGGCGGCGCGGAAGTACGCGTATTTGAAAGACGGCAAAACGGACCACGAGATCATTGCCATGGAGCATTCCTTCCATGGGCGTACCATGGGGGCTCTTTCGGTGACCGGAAATCCCAAATATCGGGAGGCATTTGAGCCCATGATCGGGAATATCCGTTTTGCCAGGCTCAACGATTTTGACAGCGTACTTTCCCAGGTGACGGACAAAACCTGTGCCATTATTTTTGAGACCGTGCAGGGGGAGGGAGGTATTTTCCCGGCGCAGGAGAGCTTCCTCAAGCAGGTAAAGGCATTGTGTGAGGAGAAGGACATCCTTTTGATACTGGATGAGATTCAGTGCGGTATGGGCCGGACAGGCTTCATGTATGCATGGCAGAAATACGGAATAAAGCCGGACATTATGGTGACGGCCAAGGCTCTCGGCTGCGGCGTGCCGGTGGGCGCTTTTCTGATGACGGAGGAAGTAGCTGCTCACTCTCTAACCAGCGGAGACCATGGCACCACCTACGGCGGAAATCCCCTTGCAGCGGCGGCAATCAATATTGTACTTGATTTATTTGAGGAGAACCATATAATAGATAATGTGAAAGAGACAGGCGCTTATCTGGAAGAAAAGTTAGACAGCCTTGTTTTCCAGTTTGACTTTATTAAGGAAAGGCGGGGGCTCGGGCTGATGCAGGGGCTGGCCTTTGACAGGCCGGTGGGTGATATCATCACGAAAGCGCTGGATAAGGGGCTGATCCTGATTAATGCGGGAGCAGATATTATTCGTTTTGTACCGCCTCTTATCATCACCAGGGAGCATGTGGATGAAATGATGGCAATCTTGACGGATTGCCTGGAGAGTGTGTGAGAAAAGTGGGCAGAGTCAGTCTTCTGCCACATTTTCCACACCAATATAAGGAAATGGAGTAGAGGATGACTCTGAAAAAGCGGCTTGCGGCGGTAGGCATCATTGGTCTTGCAGTGGCCTGCACCGCCGGGATTGCCAGGGCAGGCTGGCAGATCAGTGAAAAACAGGAAAGCACGATATTTACAGGCGGGAAGGAAACGCTTTATCTGTGGTATACGGATGAAGCGCTTACTTCTTATTTGAGCAGTGCGGCGGTGACCTACGGTGAAAATCACGATGTGAGGATAGTTCCGGTGCTGGAGTCCGGGGCGGAGTATCTGGAAAAGATCAACCAGGCATCCTTGGAGAGCAATGCGCCGGATTTATATATTATCAGTCATGATTCCCTGGAAAAGGCATCTCTTGCAGGGCTTGCGGATGAAGTAAAGCCTCCCGGCGATGCAGTGATGGAGGATATCTATATGGGAACCGGCCTTCAGGCCGCCAATTACCGGGATAAGATTATCGGTTACCCTTTTTATTTTGAGACCAGCGCCCTTTTGTACAACAAGACCTATCTGGAGGATATGGCCCGCGGCCAATTGGAGGCGGAAGCCGACCTTGCGGAAGGGGAGGCCGCCCAGGAGGAGCATGACGCGGCCATGGAAGCCGGAACTGTCATAGCAGATTCAGCTGAGGCATCTGACGGAGAGTCGGATGGGAGCGCTTTGGACAATGCAGATGCAGGAGCCATGGATGGCGCCGCACAGGAAGGGGAGGGCTTTTACGAAAGCCGGTTTTCCGATGAGCAGATCGAAGCGAGAGTACAGCAGATCCTTCCGGCTACCATCCAGGATATCGAGACTTTTGCGGACAACTATGATGCGCCGGAGCAGGTGGAGGGCGTATTTAAGTGGGACGTCACCGATATTTTTTACAATTACTTTTTTGTGGGCGATGCCATTGACATGGGAGGCGATGCCGGATGGGACACCAGCCGGATTGATATCTACAATGTGGATGCCATTAAAAACATGCGGGTGTATCAGGAGTTGAATCAGTTCTTTTCCATAGATACCAGTGAGAGTGACTATGAAGCGATTCTGAATGAATTTATGGAAGGGAAGATGGTCTTTACCATGGCGACCACCGATGCGGTGTTCAAATTGGAGCATGCCAGGGATGACGGGCTTTTTGCCTACGATTACGATATTGCCATGACGCCGGATATCGGGGAGGGAAGAGGAACCCGTTCTCTTTCCATGACAAGCTGTGTGGTGGTGAACGGTTACTCGGAGCACAGGGAAGAGGCAAACGATTTTGCCTGTTTTCTGACCTCGGAATATAATGATATTCTTTTTGCGAGAAGCGGGAAAGTCTCAGCGGCAAAGGGTGTGGACTATGGCTATGAAGCGCTTGACAAGTTTGCTCAGGGGTATGAGAAGTCCATTTCCATGCCCAAGATGATTGAAACCAGCAATTTTTGGGTGAAGCTGGAAGTGGTGTTCTCCCAGATATGGAATGGAGCCGACGCCAACGAGAAACTGAAGGAACTCTCGGAGGGGATCATGGAGCAGGTAACGGGGCAGCCTTTTGAGGAGGAATACCTGGATGTGCCTGTGGAAAATCCCGAAGAATCAGAAGAAGAGGGGTTGGAGGAAGACACCGAAACGGATACCGACTGACATGGAAAGAGTCATGAATAATTTTCCAATCATATGGATATGATGAACTTATAATCCTGCCTGTCATGAGGAAAATATCAGGTTTGCCTGATGCTTTCGGAGACAGGGAATTAACGGAAAGGGCATGGTATTCATATGATTGGATTTTTTATTGCGCTGATTTCAGGAGCATTGATGAGCGTACAGGGAGTGTTTAATACCCAGGTTACCAAGGCGTCTACAATCTGGGTTGCCAATGCGTTTGTACAGTTTACGGCACTTTTGGTATGCCTGGGAGCATGGCTTTTCACAGACCGCTCTTCTTTAGGGGCCGTCTTTAAGGTGGAGCCCAAATATATGCTGCTGGGGGGCGCTATTGGAGCATTCATCACTTACACGGTAATTAAGAGCATGGAACTGTTAGGGCCTGCCAGGGCAGTGATGCTGATTGTGGTGGCGCAGCTTCTTGTGGCCTATGTGATCGAGCTTTTGGGCTGGTTCGGAGTGGAAAAGCAGCCCTTTGAGTGGCGGAAGGTAATTGGAATGTTGGTGGCGATTGTGGGGATTATTGTTTTTAAATGGGAGACGAATTCGTGAGACGAATTAATAATTATTAGCTTGTCAACCGCCGGAATATATTTTACAATAAAAAAGTATCGTTATAAGGGGCTTTCTGCATGGCAGAAAGGGGATAACGATGTTAAAGAAAATAAAAATTATCGCAGGCTTTTTGACCGTGATTATCTGCATTCTTTTGGGATGCGAGAGAAGAGAAAAGGAGCCTGAAGCGCTTTTTCTGGAGGAGATTTCAAAGGAAGATTCGAAAGAAAATGAAGATGGCGGTATTTTTTCTAAACAGGGTGAAACAGAAAGAGTATCGCCGGAGATTCCAGAGCCGGAGACAGTCCCGCCGCAGACGCCGGAGACATCCGGGGCCGGGGCAGTGACGGAGCCTGAAGAAACGGCGCAGCCCAGGGACTGTGTGGTACATATTTGCGGAGCGGTAAACAGTCCGGGAGTTTACACATTGAAGAGCGGAGACCGGATCTATCAGGCAATTGAAAAAGCGGATGGTTTTCGGGAGGACGCAGAGCAGAATTACTTAAATCAGGCGGATTTACTCTCCGACGGAATGAAAATATACGTTCCGACGCAGAGTGAGGCTGCGAATCTGACTCCGGAAGAAGGAGAGAGAGCGGAGTGGATGATATCCGGCGGGGAAATTGCCGCAGGCTCTCAGAGGGAGGAAGAAAAAGATGCGGAAAAATCCTCTCTTGTGAACATTAACACAGCGGGCGAAGAGCAGCTCTGTACGCTGCCTGGCGTGGGAAGCAGCAAGGCGAAAAGCATCATTGCCTATCGGGAGCAGAACGGCCCTTACCGGACGATAGAAGAAATCATGAATGTGGAAGGGATAAAGGATGGTGTGTTCCGGAAAATCAAGGACAGCATCACTGTTTAGAAAAAGATAGAAAGGCATGGAGGGAAAAATGGCGAAAAAGGTTCTGGTGGTTGACGATGAGAAGCTGATCGTAAAGGGGATCCGTTTCAGCCTGGAGCAGGACGGAATGGAAGTGGACTGTGCTTACGACGGTGAGGAGGCTTTGGAGAAGATCAAAAGCAGAGAGTACGATATTATTTTGCTTGATGTTATGCTGCCGAAGCTGACCGGTTTTGAAGTCTGCCAGCAGGTAAGGGAATTTTCAACGGTGCCCATCGTGATGCTGACCGCCAAGGGGGAGGATATGGACAAAATCCTGGGACTTGAGTACGGAGCGGACGATTATATCATCAAGCCTTTCAATATTCTGGAGGTAAAGGCGAGAATCAAGGCTATCATACGCCGGACATCCCCCAAACCAAAGGAAGCCGCCCAGATGATAGAAAGCGGAGACATGAGGCTTGACTGTCAGGGCAGAAGGGCTTATGCGGCGGGAAGAGAGATCAATCTGACGGCCAAGGAATTTGAGCTTTTGGAGCTTTTGGTGGTAAATGCCAACAAGGTTTACAGCCGGGAAAATCTGCTGAAGCTGGTGTGGGGGGCCGATTACCCAGGAGACGTGAGGACCGTGGATGTGCATATCAGGAGACTTCGGGAAAAAATCGAGGAAAATCCCTCCGAGCCCAAATATGTGCATACCAAGTGGGGCGTGGGCTATTACTTTGCTTAAAAAGCTGATTTGAAAGGCAATACCGCTAAATGGCAAAAAAAATAAAACTGTTTTTTATAAAATCTAAAATATGGCGGAGTCTTAAGGTACGCCTGTTTCTTATCATGTTTTTAATCGGGATGCTGCCTGCGGTTCTGATGCGGGTCGGAATCCTTGAAAACTATGAAAGCCGGGCTGTGGATGTGCGCGTTTCAGACGTACAGACACAGCTTAGGATCATTGCAAATCACCTGATTACATATAATTATCTGCAGGATACTTCCTCGGAAGTGATCGGTGCGGAATTAGAGCAGCTTTCCAATCTGTATAACGGAAGGGTGCTGATTATCAACGGAAATTTGAAGGTGGTAAAGGATACCTACGGAATCAGCGAAGGGAAAACCATCATATCGGAGGAAGTAATCCGGTGTATGAAGGGGAGCGGTACCGTGAATTATGATTCGGTAAACCGCTTTATAGAAATTACCGTTCCCATTGTGGAGACCGTCACTCTGTTGCAGCCGGAGGAGGATGGCTCTACCAGCAAGGACATAGTGCGGGGAGTCATGCTGAACAGTGTTTCCACGGACAGCATTATAAATACCATGGATATACTGAACAGGAAAGCAATGATCATGGAAAGTATTATGCTGATCGGTATTTTTGCGTTTGTACTTTTGCTGGTGCAGGTGCTGGTAAGACCCTTTGAGAGGGTGACAAATGCGATCAACGAGATGAAGGAGGGCTATCGGGACGAGCCTATTTCCGTGCCGGATTATCTGGAAACAGAGCATATTGTGGAGGCTTTCAACAGCCTTCTTGCGAGAATGAAGGCGCTGGACGATTCCCGGCAGGAATTTGTGGCGAATGTCTCCCATGAGTTGAAGACGCCCATTACCTCCGTGAAGGTTCTGGCAGACTCCCTGCTGGCACAGCCGGATGCTCCGGCAGAGCTTTACCGGGAATTCCTGGCGGATATTGCAACGGAAATCGAGCGGGAGGATAAGATCATTAACGATCTTCTTGCCCTTGTCAAGCAGGACAAATCCGTGGCGGAGATGAATATCAGCGTGGTAAATTTAAATGCCCTCACAGAGATTATATTAAAAAGGCTCCGCCCCATTGCCCGCAAAAACAATATCGAGATCACGATGATAAGCAAGCGCCAGGTGACGGCAGAGGTGGACGAGGTGAAGATGTCCCTGATTCTCACCAATCTGGTGGAGAATGCCATCAAATATAACCGGGAGCAGGGCAGGGTCGAGGTGTCGCTGGATGCGGATCATCAGTTTTTTACCATACAGGTAAAGGATACGGGAATCGGAATCCCGCAGGAGCATCTGAGCCAGATTTATGAGCGTTTTTACCGGGTGGACAAGTCCCATTCCAAGGAGATCGGCGGTACCGGGCTTGGCCTTGCCATTACCAGAAGCGCCGTACTGCTCCACCGCGGTTCCATCAAGGCGGAAAGCGTGGAGGGAGAGGGAACTACCTTTACAGTGAAGATTCCCTTAAGCAGGACATTGATTCCTGTGTAAACTTACAGTGAGCCACAAAATAATTTGTCGTCCACTGTACATGTGCTGCTGGGGCGGCGCGCCATCACGGCAGGAAGTGAGAGAAAGCGAATATGACAGTAAAAAGAATGGGGAATTGCCTTTTTCTGCTGTCTGTTCTTGCCCTTTTTATCTGCGGCTGCGGAGGGCAGGGGCAGAACGGGTCCGGCGGAAAAACCTACAATATTTTTTACATTAATAACGATGAGACCGCTGTTTTTTCCCAGGAATATGTGACGGAAACGACGGATACGGAGGAGCTTCTGGCAGAGCTTTTAGAGCAGCTCGGGAAAGCTTCGGCGAGGCTGGAGTATAAAACGCCGCTGTCAGAGGAGATGCGGATTCTCTCCTATACTATTACGGAGGATCAGTTAATCCTGAGCTTTGATGAAGGCTATAAATGGCAGGAGGTTACCACGGAGGTTCTGGCCCGGGCGGCCATTGTCAGAACACTGACCCAGATTGACGGGATAAAGTATGTGTCCTTCCAGATCAAATCAGAGGATCTGACGGATGCCTACGGCGGAGTAATCGGCATGATGAATGCGGATATGTTTATTGATAACGCCGGGGATGAGATCAATACCTATGAAAAGGTCAAACTGACCCTGTACCTTGCTGACGAAAACGGCGACTCTCTTAAGACGGTGAACCGTTCTGTGGTTTATAACAGCAACGTTTCCATGGAGCGTCTGGTGATGGAGCAGCTCCTTGCCGGCCCCTCGGAAAATGAAAAGGTTTATCCCACCATAAATCCCAATACCAAAATCATCAGTGTGAATGTGAAGGATGGAGTCTGCTACGTGGATCTTGACAATATGTTTCTGACACAGATTTACAATGTGACGGCGGAGGTAACCATTTACTCCATTGCCAATTCACTGGCAGAGCTTTCCAATGTCAATAAGGTGCAGATTTCGGTAAATGGCGATACCAGTGTAAACTATAAGGAAAACATCAGTCTCTCCACGGTATTTGAGAGGAATCTGGAGCTGGTTGACAACGGCTCCTGAAAGGAGAAAATTATATATGAAAAAACGACCGCTTGCTTTTGCCTGCCTGGCGGCTGCGGCTCTGTTGTTTCTCCTGGTCAGACTCCGGCCCGTGCCGGAGGAAGACTACGGGGCGTTTCAGGGAAAGACGGTCGCCGTCACGGGCAGGGTATACGCAAAGGAAACGGCAGTCAGGGCTCAGGGCGCCGTGCAGGTGCTGTATCTGAAGCAGGAGAAAGGAACAGCGGCTTTGGCGGAAGAAGATACAGGGCCGCCGGGCGAAAGGGTCATATGTTACCTGAACTCCGGCGAAAAGGAGCCGGAGCTGGGGAGTATCGTAAGAGTGAAAGGAAAGCTTTCCGTCTTTGAGAAAGCGTCAAATCCGGGGCAGTTCGATGCCCGTTCTTATTATCAGATTTTAAAAATTTCTTACCGCCTGAATCAGGCGGAAATTTCATACAAAACCACAAGCTGTCATGTGTTTTCAGAAAAACTTTATCAGTTAAAAAGGTTTCTGTCCGGAAAATTATCCAATGCATTGCCGGAGGAGGAAGCCGCCCTCATGCAGACTATGCTGCTGGGAGAGAAAAGCGGTATGGACAGGGAATTGAAGGAACTTTATCAGCGGAACGGGATTGCGCATATCCTGGCAATTTCCGGGCTTCACATTTCCATGCTGGGAATGGGGCTCTACCGTCTTTTGAGAAAGTGCGCGGTACCCATGAAGGGAGCGGCGGCGGCCGCCGCAGGGCTTATGTTTCTTTACGGTGTGATGACAGGATTTTCGGTCTCCGCCCTGCGGGCCATTGTCATGTTTTCCCTGCGCATGCTCGGTATTTTGATGGAGCGGTCTTATGATATGCTGACGGCGGCTGCAGTGGCGGCGGTGGGAATTCTGCTGGAGCAGCCCCTGTATTTCTTTCACAGCGGGTTTTGCTTTTCCTTCGGCTGTGTGTTTGGGATTGGATTGCTGCTTCCGGCATTGACAGGAGGAGATGAAAAGCCGGAGTTTGTAAAAAGGGGTAGGATTCATGCGCAGCCTTCCCAGGGGGAAATACTCTGGCAGCAGGCAGTAAAAGGGCTTTTGGGCGCCCTCGCCATGGCCATGATCACCTTTCCCATATATCTGTGGTATTATTACCAATTTCCCATTTATTCTATCCTGCTGAACCTGCTGGTGATTCCCCTTATGAGCTTTCTGATGGGGGCGGGACTTTTGCTGCTTGGCTGTCAGCTTTTGTGCCCGGTTTTGGGAACGCCTTTTGCGCTGCTCATAGAGGGTGTCCTTACGATTTATGAGGCAGCCTGCAAATTCTGCGACAATCTGCCCGGAAATCCGTTTACTTTTGGACAGCCCGAAAAATGGCAGATGGTTCTTTATCTCCTGCTTCTTCTTGCAATCCTGCTCTTTAAGAAAAAAATCAAGCTGCCCATCAGATGGGGAATCGCGCTTGCTGCGCTGCTGCTTTTGATCTGGCGTCCGGGGTCAGAACTTAAAATTACCTTTTTGGATGTGGGGCAGGGAGACTGTATTTATATTGAAAATGACAATGGGGATTGTTACCTGGTAGACGGCGGAAGCTCATCCGTGAATAATGTGGGGAAGTACCGTCTCCTTCCCTTTCTGAAATTTCAGGGAGCAGGCACATTGGAGGCTGTTTTTGTGACCCATCCGGATGAAGATCACTGCAACGGTATCATGGAACTTTTAGAACAGGGAGAAGCGCAGGGAATCCGGGTAAAAAATCTGGTGCTGCCGGATGTCTCAGAGAGCGCAAAGAATGAAGGCTATCAGACATTGGTGCAGGCCGCCGGGAAAGCCAAAATTCCGATTTCCTATCTCAGCAGAGGACAGAGGCTGGAAAATGGCAGACTCATCCTTACATGCTTGCATCCGGAAAAAGGGGATATGAATACAGAACCCAATGAATATTCTATTGTGCTCAAGGTTTCTTATGGAAATTTCAGCGCCCTCCTGACAGGAGACATAGAAGGAAACGGAGAGAGAGAGTTGACAGAGTCCCTTACAGAGGAGCCTGCAGGTGGAAGAATCACAGTTCTGAAAGCGGCTCATCATGGATCAAAATATTCTACACCGGAGACTTTTCTGGAAAGTGAGCGACCAGTATATGCGGTGATTTCCTGCGGAAAAAAGAATTCCTACGGACATCCCCACAAGGAGCTTTTAGAAAGGCTTGAAAACTGCGGAGCGGAAACGCTGATTACCTGGGAGAGCGGAGCGGTGAGCTTTTGTACGGATGGAAAGAGGGTGAGGGTGGAAAAATTTCTGGAAGGAAAATGAAGGTGAAAGCACTGTGTTACCTGCTCTGACTCCTGAATTGTAATCGATATCCTCGACGGTTCCGGGACTTTGTGGTAAGATAATTTTATAATAAATATAGTACCTGTATTGCATTATGAGCATTTTGCCAAAGGATGTTCTGCCAGTATATTTGGCGGTATCGACGTCGGAAAGGAGTGTATTGGGGTATGCACAAAGAATTTAACACCAACGGAGATTGCAAGCCTGAAATTCATTATATGGTTGATATTTCAGAGCGGCTTAATGAAATAAAGAAGATGGTCGATGCAGGACAGTATTTTACAATCAACCGTGCCAGACAATATGGCAAAACAACAACGCTAAAAGGATTAAAGAGACTTCTGGAAAATGAGTATCTGGTAATACGCATGGACTTTCAAAGGCTGGGTCACGCTTCTTTTGAAACAGAGCAGATGTTTGTGACAGCTTTTTCAAAGGAACTTCTCAAAAATTCCAGGATTTTACCTGTGGAAATTAAAGAACAGTTAGCATTATCTGCAAATGGAAATATAATGAAAAGTACTTTACAGGATCTCTTTATAGTCCTGAGCGAATGGTGCCGGATATCTGATCAAAAAATCGTGCTTATGATCGATGAGGTTGACAGTGCGGCAAACAATCAGGTATTTCTGGATTTCCTGGCGCAGCTCAGAAGCTATTATCTTGACAGGGATGAATTTGCTACATTTCATTCCGTTATTCTGGCGGGTGTGTACGATGTGAAGAATATCAGGAGAAAAATCAGGCCGGATGATAAGCACAGGACGAACAGCCCATGGAATATAGCGGCCGATTTTGATGTGGTGATGAGTTTTTCCAAAATGGAAATTGCAGGGATGCTTTACGAATATGAAAATGACAGCCATACCGGAATGGACGTTGACGAGATTGCAGGATTGCTTTTTGATTATACTTCAGGCTACCCTTACCTTGTATCACGTCTCTGTAAATTGATCGATGAAAAGATTGCGGGAAACAGGGAATTTCCGGAAAAGGCAAAGGCGTGGGCAAAACAGGGGGTTCTTAAGGCAGTCAGAATATTGCTGTCTGAAAAAAATACGTTGTTCGAATCACTGATGGATAAAGTTCAGGACTCTGTAAGTCTCCAAAAAACGCTTTATGATATCCTTTTTGGCGGTCAGGAAATTGTATATAATCCTGATGACCCTACAATTGATATTGCCATAATGTTTGGTTTTATAAAAAACGAGAACGGAACGGTGGCAGTCGCCAACAGAATATTTGAGACAAGGCTGTATAACTATTTCCTGACTACGGGTGAAACCCAGAGCAGTCCAATATTCCTGGCAGCAGCAAATAGTAAATCTCTGTTTATCCGTAAGGGGCATCTGGATATGAATACTGTGATGAGGAAGTATGTAGAGTACTTTGATGATCTTTATGGAGATCAGGATCAGAAATTTGATGAAGCAGAAGGACGAAGGAAATTTTTGATGTATCTGCGGCCTGTGATCAATGGAACCGGAAACTATCATATTGAAGAACAGACGAGGAATACGAGACGCATGGATGTGGTAATAGACTATCTTGGAGAGAGATTTGTTGTGGAGTTGAAGATCTGGCGTGGAAAGGCCTATCATGAACAGGGGGAAAAGCAGCTTTCAGATTATTTGGATTACCTTCATCTTAAAAAAGGTTATATGCTTATATATAATTTCAATAAAAAGAAAGAAATTGGCGTGCAGGAGATCCGGGTTGGCAATAAGCTTCTGATTGAAGCAATTGTATAAAGCCAGACGGAAGTTGACTCCCCTGACAGAAAAAGTAAAACATTGTGCAATAGCCTGCAAAGGAATATAATAAGAAAAGAGGTGAACCATGCAGCGCTTAATCCAGGATATCAAAACAGGTAATTTTAATCATATCTACCTTCTGTACGGCGAGGAGGATTATCTGCGCAGACAGTACCGGGACAGGTTAAAGGACGCCCTGATCGGTGATGATACCATGAATTATCATTATTACGAGGGGAAAAATATTTCTATTGGCGAGGTGATCGACCAGGCGGAAACACTGCCCTTTTTTGCGGAAAAGCGGCTGATTATGATAGAAAACAGCGGCTTTTTCAAAAGCGGAGGGGATGCTCTTGCCGATTATTTAAAAGAGCCCGCGTCTGCGTCTTATTTTGTGTTTGTGGAGACGGAGATGGATAAGAGAAGCCGCCTGTACAAAACTGTCCAGTCAAAGGGATGCGCGGTGGAGTTTGCCGTTCAGGATGAAGCCACTCTGAAACGCTGGATTCTGGGAATGGTGAAAAAGGAAAATAAAAAGATTTCCGGGCAGACGCTGGAATTTTTTCTGGACAAGACGGGAACGGATATGGAAAATATCCGCCGGGAAATAGAGAAGCTTTTTTGCTATTGTCTTGACAGGGATGCAATTACAGCTGCAGATATTGACGCGGTCTGCACCAGGCGGCTTGGCAATCACATTTTTGATATGGTAGGCGCTATTGCGGATAAACAGCAGAAGAAAGCGCTGGAGCTGTATTATGAGCTGCTGGCGCAGAAAGAACCGCCCATGCGGATTATGTTCCTGATTGCAAGGCAGTTTAATCTGCTTTTTCAGGTGAAGGAGCTTCGGGGTAAAGGCTATTCCAACAAAACCATCGGTGAAAAAGTGGGGCTTCCGGGCTTCGTGGCGGGAAAGTATGTGACTCAGGCTTCCCGTTTTAAGACGGAAGAAATCCGGGATGCGCTGGAGGTCTGTGTGGAGACGGAGGAAGCGGTAAAAACCGGAAAAATGAACGAGACCATGGGAGTGGAGATGCTGATTATTAAATACAGCAGCCAGGGATAAGCCGCTGCTTATGGGTCAGGAATGCGCACAGGCCGGGCATTCCGCGAGAAGAGGATTCCGCTTTTGACAGAAGGATTGCGATGAGGAACAGAAATGATTACAATTGGAATTGATTTGGGAACCACCACCATCAGTGCGGTGGTATTTGAAAAAGAAGCTTCTGCCGAATGGAAAAAGGGGCGGGTTCTTGAGACAAGGACAATTCCTGGGAAAGGATTTTTAAAGACACCCCATGAGTGGGAGCGGCTGCAGGCTCCCGGAGAAACAGTCTCTCAGGCGAAGGCTTTGCTGGAGGAATTGCTTTCACGTTATTCGGATGTAGCCGCTATTGGCCTGACAGGACAGATGCATGGGATTGTATATGTGGACAGGGAGGGGCAAAGCATCAGCCCTCTTTTTACCTGGCAGGACGGAAGAGGAAACCTGCCGGGTTTTGGCAGGGACGGCGATAAAACGCTGGTGGAATGGGTGCGGGAAGAAACCGGGTATCAGGTTTTTTCCGGCTATGGGCTGGTCACCCATTTGTATCACTGTCAAAAAGGATTGGTACCTGAGGGGAGCGCAGGGATTTGTACGATTGCCGATTATCTGGGAATGTGCCTTACCGGAAGAAAGCGGCCGCTGATGCACATCAGCAACGGGGCAAGCCTGGGATTTTTTGACGGCAGGGAAGGAGTTTTCCGGGAGGAAGTACTGGGGAAGCTGGGGATGGATGTCTCTTTGCTGCCGGAGCTGGCGAAGGGCTTTTCCTGCCTTGGCTGCTATAAGGGAATTCCGGTGAGCGTGGCCATAGGGGACAGTCAGGCCAGCTTTTTGGGAACTGTGGGAATAAAAGAAAACACGCTGCTTTTGAATATGGGGACGGGCGGCCAGATTTCCCTTTTATCAGAAAAGTATTTTGAAGCGCCGGGAATAGAAGCCCGCCCTTTGACGGAAGGAAAATATCTGCTGACAGGGGCTTCTCTGTGCGGCGGCAGGGCGTATGCTGTTCTGGAACGTTTTTTGCGAAGCTATGCGAGGCAGGCGGGGGCAGGGGATGTGTCCCAATATGAAATCATGGGAAGGCTTGCAGAAAAAGGCTGGCAGCAGAGAAAGGGCGGCATGAAGGTGACAACTGCCTTCAGCGGAACCCGCACAGACCCGAAGCTGCGGGGAAGCATCACGGATATCGGGGAGGACAATTTTACGCCGGAGGGGCTGGTGTACGGCGTACTGGAAGGAATGGCACGGGAGCTGTATGATTTTTACCGGCTTATCCGTGAGGGAACGGGAATTCGTGCGGAGCATTTGACGGCTTCAGGCAATGGGATGCGGAAAAATCCCACCTTACAGAAAATAGTTTCCGAATTGTTTGGAACAGAGCTGGAAGAAGCTCCCTGCGAGGAGGAAGCTGCCTGCGGGGCGGCGCTTGTAAATTATGAGTTTTGATGGGAGGATGCAAAGAAACGCATTTCACCCACATAAAATGATAAACAGAGAAGACAGAGCTTTGGACTGTCAGAAAGAAAGAGAGAAAGGAAGGTAATCGAAAATGAGCATGATTGACAATGTGCGTTCTCAGATGATGGAGGCAATGAAGCAGAGGGATAAGGACAGAAAGGATGCCCTTTCCATGCTGCTCTCGGCACTGAAAAACAAAGCCATTGACAAAAGGGAAGATTTGACAGAGGCGGAGGAATATGAGGTAGTCAAAAAGGAGATCAGGCAGACCAAAGAAACCATGGAGTCAGCACCGGAAGACAGGGTGGATATCAGGCAGGCCTGCCAGATCAGACTGGCGGTTTATCAGGAGTTTGCACCGGAGGAGATGAGTGAGGAAGCCATTCGGGAGCAGGTAAGGGAGGTTCTCTCAGGGCTTGGGATAACAGAGCCCACCGCTAAGGATAAGGGTAAGATTATGAAGGAACTGATGCCCAGAGTGAAGGGAAAAGCCGACGGCTCTTTGGTCAACCGGATTGTAGGGGAAATGCTGCAGTAACCAACGGACAGTATAATGGATAAAAATATGAAAAGCAGACTTACCACCCTGTGTTACATCGAAAAGGATGATCAATACCTGATGCTGCACAGGGTATCGAAGAAAAATGATATCAATAAGGATAAGTGGATTGGCATAGGAGGGCATTTTGAGGAAGGGGAAAGCCCGGAGGAATGCCTCCTGCGCGAGGCAAAAGAGGAAACCGGCCTTACGCTTACCTCTTACCGCTTCCGGGGAATCGTGACCTTCTGTTCCGAAGGCTACCCCACGGAATACATGTGCCTTTTTACGGCGGATGGCTTCGAGGGAACCTTGAAGGAATGCGATGAGGGAAAGCTGGAGTGGGTGGAGAAGAATAAGATAGGGAGCCTGAATCTCTGGGACGGGGATATGCTGTTTTTTGATCTGCTCTGGAGAGAAGTCCCTTTCTTTTCCTTAAAGCTCTGTTACCGCAGGGACGGCGCCTGGTATCAGGCAGTCTTAAATGGGAAGGAACTGGAGCTCTTTGACCTGTGCGGAGAGGATGGAATGCCTGCAGGTCATGTGAAGGAGAGAAGCATGGTCCACCGGGACGGAGATCTGCACCGGACGGTTCATATGTGGGTAATCAGAAAGAGGGAGGATGGCGGCGTGGATGTGCTTTTGCAGAAGCGCAGCAAGGACAAGGATTCCTATCCGGGCTGTTATGATATCTCCTCCGCGGGCCATGTGCAGGCGGGCGATGATTTTGAGAACGCCGCTCTGCGTGAACTTGAGGAAGAACTTGGAATTAAGGCAGTCAGGGAGGATTTGCGGTTTATCGGTTTTCATGAGAGCTATATTTCTTCTTCCTTTTGGGGGCAGCCTTACAAAAACCGGGAGATCAGTGCGGTTTACCTCTATGAAAAACCGGTAGAGGAAGGTTCTTTAACTCTTCAGGAAAGCGAAGTGGAGGAAGCGGTTTTCATGGACTACGAAAGAGTGCTTGAAGGTATCAGGGATGGGAGCCTGAAAAACTGTATTTTTCCTGAGGAATTTCAATTGATAAAAAAGGCTTTGGAGCCGGGATACGTGGCTGACAAAGTCAGGATTAAGGAAATTTTTCAGTAACGGATTTTACAAAATTTTATGTTTTTTTCAGAGTATTATCATTGACTTTTGGACTATGGGAGGGTAAATTTTCATATAATAGGGAAGATTTATACCCTGTGAAAGGAGTATGACCATAAAATGAACCAGCCTCTGGTGAGCATTATTGTTCCGGTTTACAACGGCGAAAGGTCGATTGAGCGATGCCTGCGAAGCATCCAGAACCAGAGCTATAAGAATCTTGAAATTATTGTTGTAAATGACGGAAGCACAGACCACACGGAAAGAATTATTGAAAAATACGCCGCTTCAGATCCAAGATTTTATTACCTGAAGAAAGAAAACAGCGGCGTTTCCGAGAGCAGAAACCTGGGAATAAGGGTTGCGAAAGGAGAATATTTTCAGTTTGTGGACGGGGATGACTGGCTGGTGAAGACGGCTACGGAGGAATTTGTCCGTATGGTTCAAACCTTTGGCTGTGAGATGGTGATCTCCGATTATTACCGGGTATGCGGCAGGCGCATTTTTGAAAAAGGCCATATTGAAGGCGGGCCGGTGATCACCAGGAGCAAATTTGCGGAACATATGATGGGAGCCCCTGCCAATTTTTACTATGGGGTGCTGTGGAATAAATTCTTCAAGGCGGATATCATCAGGAAATTTGGACTGTCCTGTTCGCCGGAACTGGACTGGTGCGAGGATTTTCAGTTTAATCTGGAGTATCTCCAGTATGTGGGGAAGGTGGGAATTATCACCAAACCTCTTTATTATTATGTAAAGACAAAGGGGAGCCTGGTGGATACGCAGCCGAATTTTCATGAGACCATCCGCACAAAAAGAATCCTGTTTAATTTTTATAAGGATTTATACCGGAGCATGGATTTGTATGAGGAGCATAAGATGCGCATACGGATGTTTTACCTGGCGTTTGCCCATGATAAAGTGAAAAAGGTGAAATCGGCGTAAAGGGCAGAAAACAGCGGATTTATTGATATTTTCCATAAAAGCAGTTTGAGAGAAGCGGTATCGACATTGAGGTGTTGATGCCGTTTTTTACAATATGCTGTAAAATGGCATAGGAACGACTCAAAAAAACAGTTGACAAATACCCTGTGGGGGTATATGATGAAAATATCAAAGATACCCCCACGGGGTATTTAAAGAAAGAGGTAATGAATATGTCCCAAAACGGAGATACTGTAAAGGAAGAAAACAAATGTAATTGCTGCCGTACCAAGCATACGCCAAGAACGCAGGGCGAACAGAAGCAGCTTCAAAACCGTTTGAACCGCATGATCGGCCAGCTGGGCGGTATCAGCCGGATGCTGGAAGAAAACCGTTACTGCGGAGACATTCTTACCCAGGTGGCGGCGGTGGAGAGCGCTTTGCAGAGTTTTGGGTACATTATTTTGCAGGAACACATGGAAACCTGTGTGGCGGAAGAGGTGCGCAAGGGTAATGAACAGATTCTGGAGGAGGCTGTCGAGCTTATGAAGAAGCTGAAATAGTTGATGGGAGGACAGATGTTATGAAAAAAGAGAAATTTGCCGTTACAGGCATGACCTGTTCCGCCTGCTCTTCCCATGTGGAGAAGAGTGTGAGAAAGCTGCCCGGTATGGAGGAGGTAACGGTCAATCTGCTTACGAACAGTATGCAGGTGGTTTATGACGATGCCCTATGTACAGAGGAGAATATCATAGAGGCGGTGGAAAAGGCCGGATATGGAGCCAGTCCTGCCGCCGCGGAGGCAGGACTGGCAGGGAGTACAAGGCCGGACACCGAAAGAAACGGAAACACAAATGCGGATAACCGTGACCAGGCCGGGCGGGAGGCATTAAAAGGGAAAGAGGCAAACAGGGAAATGAAAGTCAGACTTTCCATTTCCATTGTCTTTATGCTATTGCTTATGGCAGTGTCCATGCATCACATGTTTTTTATGTGGCTGCATCTGCCGGTGCCGGAATTTTTGATGAAGCTGTTCCACGGAAATGAAAATGCGCTGACTTTTGCATTCACCCAGTTTTTGCTGACTCTGCCGATTATCTATGTGAATCGGAAGTATTATCAGACCGGATTTAAGACCCTGTTTCATTTAAGCCCCAATATGGACAGCCTGATCGCCATCGGATCAGGGGCGGCGCTGGTCTATGGCGTCTTTGCCATATACCGTATTGGGTATGGGCTGGGTCACGGGGATGAGGCGTTGGTGACAAGGTATGCCTCTGACCTTTACTTTGAATCTGCGGGAATGATTCTGGCACTGATCACAGTGGGGAAATATATGGAGACCCGTTCCAGGGGCAAGACCAGCGAAGCCATTGAAAAACTCATGGATCTTTCCCCAAAAACGGCAATCCTGCTTATGGAAAACGGAGAGGAAAAGGAAATTCCCACCTGGCAGCTTGCAAAGGATGATCTGTTTATCGTAAAGCCGGGCAGTCTTGTGCCTGTGGACGGCGTTGTGGTGGAGGGAAATTCCAGCATTAACGAAGCGGCGATTACCGGGGAGAGCATCCCTGTGGAAAAGCAGCCGGGAGACTTAGTAGTGTCAGCTACCATGAACAAGGCAGGACGTCTGGTATGCCGGGCAGTAAAAGTTGGAAAGGATACCACTTTGTCCCAGATCATCCGTCTGGTGGAGGAAGCCTCCTCCTCCAAAGCGCCGATTGCAAGGCTGGCGGACAAAATTGCAGGAATTTTCGTCCCTGTGGTTATGGGGATTGCGCTGCTTACCTTCGTGGTATGGCTCCTTGCAGGGGGCGGCTTTGAGGCTGCCATGTCCAGCGCTATTGCGGTGCTGGTAATTTCCTGTCCCTGTGCCCTGGGGCTGGCTACTCCCGTGGCAATTATGGTGGGAACAGGTGTGGGGGCCAAAAACGGTATTCTGATCAGGTCGGGAGATGCCCTGCAATCGGCCAGAGATGTGAATACGGTAGTGCTGGATAAAACCGGAACCATTACCGAAGGCAGGCCAAGGGTGACAGATGTGCTTGGATTTGACGAGGGCCTTACGGATACTCAGATTATTTCCTGGGCCGCGGCCATTGAAAAGCCCAGCGAGCATCCTCTGGCGGAGGCTATCGTTGGCGAGGCGGAGGCGAGAGGACTTACAATTCCCAGAGCAGAGGAGTTTCAGGCTGTTTTCGGAAAAGGCGTTATGGGAAGCTGTGAGGGGAAAAAGTGCCTGGCGGGAAATCAGGTTTTCCTGGAAGAAAACGGAATTGTGCTTACACAGGAGCAGAAATCTGCCATGGAAAGGCTTTCCGGCGAAGGAAAGACACCGCTTCTGTTTGCTGTCCAAACCTCTCTTGCAGGAATCATTGCGGTTGCGGATACGGTGAAGGACTCTTCCGTTCAGGCGATCCGGGAGCTTCATGCAATGAATATTGAAGTGGTGATGCTGACCGGTGACAATAAGCGCACTGCAGAGGCTGTGCAAAAGAAGTTGGGCATCAATCAGGTGGTTGCCGAGGTTTTGCCGGAGGATAAGGAAAAGGAAATCAGAAGGCTCCAGAGGGAAGGCAGAAAGGTTGCCATGATTGGGGACGGCATCAATGACGCTCCCGCTCTGGCAGCGGCAGACGTTGGGATTGCCATCGGAGCCGGGACAGATGTGGCGATTGACAGTGCGGATATAATTCTGATGAAAAGCAGGCTCACGGATGCAATCACGGCAATCCGTTTAAGCCGCGCGGTGATCAGGAATATTAAGGAAAATCTGTTCTGGGCTTTCTTTTACAATTCCATTGGGATTCCGCTGGCAGCAGGCGTGCTTTATCCGGCCTTCGGCATCCGGTTAAATCCCATGTTCGGGGCCGCCGCCATGAGTCTGAGCAGTCTGTTTGTGGTGGGTAATGCTCTGCGGCTCAGGAATTTTAAGGAAAATCAGACCACGCAGGAGAGCAGGGAAATAGAAGATAGCAGCAAAATAAAGGAAAAACAGGAGGAAAGAAGCATGAAGAAAACAATGATGATTGAAGGAATGATGTGCAGTCACTGTACCGGAAGGGTGCAGAAAGCTTTGGAGGCAGTTGACGGCGTGGAGAGCGTTGTCATGAGCCTGGAGGACAAGAGCGCAGAGCTGACCTTAAACGGTCAGGTGGAGGATGAGACGCTTAAGGCCGCAGTGACGGAAGCGGGTTATGAGGTGACGGAAATCCGGGGGTAAAAGCCATGCTGAAAATTGTTTACCATTTTTAAAGCGCTTTCTTCACAGAAATCGCCTTCACAGGGCACATTTCCTGACAGCAGAAGCAGGAAATACACCCTTTTTTCTGAAACACCGCTTTTTTACCGGACATTTGAGAGGAATGTCCGGTATTTTTAACATAAGGATGTCCGGCGGAGCCGTGCATCTGTTGCTTTTCCACAATTTTAATCACATGGGCAGGGCAGCTCTCCGCGCATTTCCCGCAGCCCACGCATTTTTCAGGGTCAAGCTGAGGATAGGATTTAAACAGCCGCCGGGCAAAAAAGAGAAAGGGTTTTCTGAGAAATCCGGGAAGATTTCCGGTGAAATCCAGTCTTTGGGTATCCGGAAGCTGAAAGGGGGTAAGCCCCTCAGGAACCGGGTCTCCTGCAAGCTCCATTTCCTCAGGCTTTGCAAGTCCTCCTTCCACCGCCTGACGGATCATCTCTATTTTCAGAGGATCCAGCTTCATCAGCCCGGCGGCAAAATAATCCTGGGTATAAAAATCCCGGGCAGCAAGAAGCATATAAAGAGGATGAGAGGTGCCTCCGGTGGGGCCGTTTCCCTCCATGGCGTCGATGGCGTCAATGATGGTGAGCTGAGGATTCACCGTCTGCGCAAGCTCCAAAAGCATCCTTGAAAAATCCGAAAGCTCCGGCCAGCGGTAGTGCATCTGGGGCTTTTCCAGTCCCGGGATGACCCCGAAAAGGTTCTTGATGCCGCCGGAGTAGCCGGTCATGGCATGGGTTTTCAGCTTACAGATGTTGATAATGTAATCAGCTTTTGCCACAGGCGTAATAATATGGAAGGAATGATTGGCAAATCCCGCCTTAGTGTTTACAGTTTGGGCGGAAAAGTCCATATTAAGGCGAAGATCCGGTTCTAACGGTTTCATGCCGCACACATGATAAATATTTTTCATATATTCCGCATTGTACAGACCGCCGGAGCTCTCCGCCAGAGTAATATTGTGAACGCCATGCTCCTTCAGCCAGCGTACCACCGCCTTAATCACAAGAGGGTGGGTGGTGGCAGGAAAGTCCGGTTTTTTTGCCATGATCAGGTTAGGCTTGATGACTACCTTCAAATCAGGGCGCATATCCCCTGCAATGTCAAGGGCCTCAAGAGATTTGCAGATGGCAGGGTAAATCAGTTCTTCTTTATATTCAGGGACATATTGCAGTGTTTGCAGCATGGGAGGTTCCTTTCCGTATGAAATCTATCTTTCCCTATATTTTAGCATTTGGGGGAGCGTTTGAAAAGCATTCCCTGCAGAATCTGCATGTTCTGACGAAAATGAGTCCGCGTTTGTTGTGGACAATGGACTTCAAAAACTATATAATGAAAACCAGATGTATTGAAGGATATCTGCGGAATAAAAACAGGAGGATAAGGAAATGGGTTTGATCAGAGCAATTACCAGCGCGGCAGGGGGCGTTATGGCCGATCAGTGGAGGGAGTATTTTTACTGTGATTCTCTTGATTCGGACACACTGGTGGTCAAGGGCAAAAAGCGTGTCAGCAAAAGAAGCGGTTCAAACAATAAGGGAGAGGAGAATATTATTTCCAATGGCTCGGTTCTGGCCGTCAATGAAGGGCAGTGCATGGTCATCGTGGATCAGGGAAAGGTGGTTGAATTCTGCGCGGAAGCAGGGGAATTCACCTACGATATGTCGGCCGAGCCCAGTCTGTTTTATGGGAGTCTGGGTGAAAATGTAAAAAGAACCTTTGAGACGGTTGGCAGGCGTATCAGCTTTGCCGGGGACACCGCAAGGGATCAGAGGGTTTATTATTTCAACACCAAGGAAATTATGGGGAATAAGTATGGAACCGCAAATCCCGTTCCCTTCCGGGTGGTAGACCGGAATATTGGTCTGGACGTGGATATTTCTCTGAGATGCAACGGAGAATATTCCTATAAAATCAGCGATCCGCTTCTGTTTTATACCAATGTATGCGGGAATGTGACAGGGGATTACGGGAGACGGGAAATCGACAGCCAGTTAAAGACAGAGCTTATGACGGCCCTCCAGCCGGCCTTTGCTAAAATTTCGGCCATGGGGATCCGCTACAGCGCTATTCCGGCCCATACCATGGAACTGGCGGATGCGTTGAATGAGGTGCTTTCCGCCAAGTGGGCACAGCTTCGGGGAATTGAGATCGTTTCCTTTGGAGTTAATTCCATCAAAGCGTCCCAGGAAGACGAGACCATGATCAAGGAGCTGCAGAGAAGAGCGGTGATGACCAATCCGAACATGGCGGCGGCAACTCTGGCGGAGGCTCAGGCAGAGGCCATGAAAGCGGCGGCGTCCAACAAGCAGGCAGGGTCCATGATGGCTTTTGCGGGTTTGAATATGGCAGCTCAGGCAGGAGGCATGAACGCCCAGCAGCTGTTCCAGATGGGAGCTCAGACAGCTCAGCCCCGTCAGATGGAAGGTCAATCAGCGGGACAGCAGGGCAGCGGAAATACCACCTGGAACTGCGTGTGCGGCCACACCGGAAATACCGGAAAATTCTGTTCGGAGTGCGGAGCCCAAAGACCTGCCGCCCAGGGCTGGGTCTGCGCCTGCGGCGCGGTGAATAAGGGAAAATTCTGCTCGGAGTGCGGAGCCAAAAAGCCTGCCGGGGAGCCCTTATATAAATGCGACAAGTGCGGGTGGGAACCGGAAGACCCCAAAAATCCGCCGAAGTTCTGTCCGGAGTGCGGAGACCCATTTGGCGAGGAGGATAAATTTTTTAAATGAGTATTTATGACACGTTGAACGAACAGCAGAAAAAAGGCGTTTTCACCACGGAAGGCCCGGTACTTCTGCTGGCGGGGGCAGGCTCGGGAAAAACCCGGGTGCTGACCCACAGGATTGCCTATCTGATCGGCGAGCTGGGAGTCAATCCATGGAACATCATGGCAATTACCTTTACCAACAAGGCGGCCGGAGAGATGAAGGAGCGGGTGGAAAAGCTGGTTGGCATGGGCTCGGACAGCATCTGGGTCACCACCTTTCATTCCACCTGCCTGCGGATCCTGCACCGCTACGGGGACAGGCTGGGGTATGAGAACAACTTTACCGTTTACGATACGGACGACCAGAAGTCTGTCATGAAGGAAATCTGCAAGAAGCTTCAGATCGACCCGAAAAAGATGAAGGAAAGAAGTATTCTCTCGGCCATATCCGCTGCCAAAGACGAGCTGATTACACCGGAGGAATATGAAAAAAATGCGCTGGGAGATTTCAGGCTGCAGCAGATTGCCCAGGCCTATAAGGAATACCAGACAACTCTGAAAAAGAGTAACGCCATGGATTTTGATGATCTGATCATGAAGACCGTGGAGCTTTTCAGGGCGGATCCCCAGGTGCTGGAGGGCTACCAGAAGCGGTTTAAATATATTATGGTGGATGAATATCAGGATACCAATACCGCTCAGTTTGAACTGGTGCGGCTTTTGGCGGACGCCCATCACAACCTTTGCGTGGTGGGGGATGACGACCAGTCCATCTACAAATTCCGGGGAGCCAATATCAGGAATATCCTTGATTATGAAAAGGTCTACCCGGAGGCAGCCGTCATCCGTCTGGAGCAAAATTACCGTTCCACCCAGAATGTGCTGGATGCGGCCAATGCGGTGATCCGCAACAATGTAGGCCGCAAGAGCAAAACCCTCTGGACGGATAAAGGACAGGGAAATCCCATCCACTTCATGGAATTTATGAATGCCTTTGAGGAGGCGGAGTTCATTGCCGATGATGTGGCAAGAAAGAGCAGGGAGGGAATTGCACGCTACAGCGACTGCGCCGTGCTTTTCCGTACCAACGCCCAGGCCAGGCTTTTGGAGGAGCGCTTCATTATAGAGGGAATTCCTTACAACGTGGTAGGCGGTACCAACTTCTATGCCAGAAAGGAAATCAAGGATATGCTGGCCTATCTGAAAACCATTGATAACGGTCAGGATGATCTGGCAGTGAAGCGTATCATCAATGTGCCCAAAAGAGGGATTGGCATGGCGACCGTTATAAAGGTTCAGGATTATGCGGATCTGCATGAGATCAGTTTTTATGATGCCCTGCGTCAGGCACAGGAGATTCCCGGTCTTGGAAAAAGCGCTCTGAAGCTGAAAGGCTTTGTGAATATGATTCAGGTTTTCAGGAGCAGGCAGGAATTTTACGGTCTGGGAGACCTGATCAAGGATATCATAGAAACCACCGGTTACGTGCGGGAACTGGAGACTTCCGGCGATGATGACGCGGAAGGACGGATCGAAAATATTGACGAGCTGATCAGCAAGATTGTCTCCTTTGAGGAGATACATAACCAGCCTACCCTTCGGGAATTTTTGGAGGAGGTTGCGCTGGTGGCGGACATTGACAACGTGGAAGGCGGAAGCGATAAGGTGCTGCTGATGACCCTGCACAGCGCAAAAGGGCTGGAGTTTTCCCATGTGTATCTGGCGGGGATGGAGGATGGGGTATTTCCCAGCTATATGACCATCGCCTCCGATGACCCGGAAGAGATTGAGGAAGAGCGTCGTCTCGCCTATGTGGGAATTACGAGGGCGAAAGATGACCTCACTCTCTGCTATGCCAAACTGCGTATGATACGGGGAGAAACTCAGATGAATGCCATCAGCCGCTTTGTGCGGGAAATTCCGGAAGAACTGATGGATAATCGGCCGTCCTCGATGGGTTATCGTTTTAAAAAGGAGATTGAGGAAGAGAGCTCCTTTGGCTCAAATCAGTCCGGAGGCGGTGTTTCCCTGAAGCCCAAAGCGGTCTCAGCACCGAGAAAGACCGCCGCAGAAAATAAACCCTTTATCGCAGGCGGAGGCGTGGGAGCCCTGCACGCGGCGGGAATCACGAAGGGAATGGGCGCGGTTTCCGGCGGCAGGCCTTCTTATGACGCCGGGGACAGGGTAAGGCATATCAAGTACGGGGAGGGAACCGTTACGGATTTGGAGCCCGGGCCAAGGGATTATAAGGTGACAGTGGATTTTGACGCTGCGGGGCAGAAGATTATGTACGCGGCCTTTGCCAGGCTGGAAAAGATATAAGGCTTCGGCAAATGATGTCCTGTAAAATTAAACTATATTTGGATATTTTTGAAAAATTTGTAAAGTTTTTCAAAAGAGAGTAGTCAAAATTTGCATTAAATGTTATATTATAAAACAAGAGGGTAATAATAATTCAAAAACCATTTTAAATGAAAAGGAGTAACAGTTCAGCTTGTCTGAAGCGTTACAAAAAGAAAACGGCAGGTATTGCAGGAAAGGGAGGCATACACAATGAATACATGGAGCAAGGTTGAGGAATTGATGGATTTTGTCAGAAACCATGATATTAAGGAATTAAAGGATTACTGGAATCACAGGGAAGAGGAAAAGCGATGCAACACGGTTTTGTGGGTGCTGGCAATCATCGGTGCGGTAGCAGCAGTTGCGGCAATTGCTTATGCGGTTTACCGTTATCTGACGCCTGATTATCTGGATGACTTTGACGACGATTTCGACGATGACTTCGAGGATGATTTCTTTGAGGATGAAGAGGACGAAGAAGAAAAGGCAGAGAAGTCTGTCGATACGGCAGAGGGAGAGAAGGCTGAATAATGGTATGGTGCAGCCGGGACTCCATGCGCTGTTGCGGCAGCCGGCGCTGACTGGCAGAACAGCTTTGAAACCAAACATTGACAGACAGTGGGATGTGCGAGAGGCGTGCATCCCATTTTTATGCGCAGGGGCGCACAGAGGAATTTGCTGCTTACGCAGCGTGCGCCCCGCGCGGCGAGTAGTGGAGAAAAACATTCCCCTACTCGGTTGTGCAGGGGCGCGTAAGGAAGTTTGCTGCCAAGGCAGCACGCGCTCCGCGCGGCGGATAGGGAAAAAACATCTTTCCTATCCGATCAGATGGAAGTACAGATACGGACAGGAGAATTTATGAAAAAGGGACAGACATTGACAGGAATTGTGGAGAGAGTGGATTTTCCCAACAAGGGTATTGTAGTAACGGAGGAAGGAAGCTGCGTGGTAAAAAATGTCCTGCCGGGACAGAAGGTTACCTTTGTGGTACAGAAAAAAAGAAACGGACGGGGGGAAGGGCGGCTTTTGCAGGTGGAGGAGCCATCTCCCCTGGAAACCGGAAGTCTCTGTCCTCATTTCGGGGAATGCGGAGGCTGTCTGTATCTTTCCCTGCCCTATGAGCAGCAGCTTAAGATAAAGGAACAGCAGGTAAAAAAGCTTCTGGATAGCGCACTGGCCGGGCAGGAGGAAGAATGGCAGTTTGAGGGTATCAAAAAAAGCCCTGTGCAGTCAGGATACCGGAATAAGATGGAATTTTCCTTTGGAGATGAGTTTAAAGGCGGCCCTCTGGCGCTTGGCATGCACAAAAGAGGCAGCTTTTATGACATTGTGACCACCCGGAACTGTCAGATCGTGGATGAGGACTACCGAAGGATTTTATCTTTTACCAGAGATTTTTTTGAGGGCAGCAGCTTTTTTCACAGGCTGACTCATAAAGGCTATCTGCGCCATCTTCTGGTGCGCAAGGCGGCCAGAACGGGGGAGATACTCGTTGCTCTGGTGACTACCTCGCAGACGGAAGGAGCGGAAGCTGCCGAAGCCTTTGAACAGGAAAATGGAAGAAAAGAGGAAATACCGGAGAGCGCATTTCGCCTGGAAAGGTGGAAGGATGGGCTCCTGCAATTGAAACTGGATGGAAAAATTGCAGGTATTCTGCATATTGTCAATGACTCTGTGGCGGATGTGGTTCAGAGCGACCACACGGAAATCCTTTATGGAAAGGACTGTTTTTACGAGGAGCTGCTGGGGCTGAAATTTGAGATTTCCGTTTTTTCCTTTTTCCAGACCAATTCTCCGGGAGCGGAGGTTCTGTATGAGACGGTGCGGGAGTATATTGGGAACCTGGGCGAGCCTGATAAAATCGTGTTTGATCTTTTCAGCGGAACCGGAACCATTGCCCAGCTTATGGCTCCTGCCGCTAAAAAGGTGATTGGAGTGGAAATTGTGGAGGAGGCGGTGGAAGCTGCCAGGAAAAATGCCAGGTTAAACGGCCTTGCAAACTGTGAATTTATTGCCGGAGATGTGCTTAAAGTGCTGGACGAGGTCACGGAAAAGCCGGATTTGATCATTCTGGATCCGCCAAGAGACGGGGTACATCCCAGGGCACTTCGGAAAATTATTGACTATGGGGTGGAGCGGATGGTCTATGTTTCCTGTAAGCCTACCAGCCTGGTCAGGGATCTGGAGGTGTTTCTGGAGAGAGGGTATGTGGTGGAGAAAGCGGTGGCCGTGGATATGTTTCCGTGGACGAGCGGGGTGGAGGTTGTGTGCTTATTGTCCAAACTGAATGCCGGGCATCATATTGAATAGCAGGTTTTTTCGTTTGAGTTGATATTTTTTGACTTAGTGCTTATAATAGTATTACAAACAAATGCAAAAAAAATACATTCTGTAAGTAAGGAGGAATCGTTATGACAGAACAAGTTTTGATACAGTTTAGAGCGGATAAAGTATTAAAGCAAGAGGTATCTGATATTTACGAGCAGTTAGGGATGGATTTGCCAACAGCATTTCGAATGTTTATGAAGCGCAGTTTGCAGGTGAAAGGATTACCTTTTGAAGCTACATTACCTAAACAAGTTGTTACAAGAGCAGATGCATTAAGTGCATTTTATCAGGCCAGGCAACAGATGGAAGATGAACCAGAAATGTCATTAGATGAAATTAATAAAGAAATCAAAGCAGCTAGGGCAGAAAGAAAGAGGTGAATCATTTGGTATATGCAGTAATCGATACCAATGTTTTTATTTCTGCATTAATAACAAAAAACCATGAAGCAGCTACTGTAAAAGTGGTGGAAGCTGTTTTGAAGGGAGATATTGTTCCATTATATCATGAAGATATCCTTGCTGAATATGATGAGGTTCTTCATAGAAATAAATTTAAAATCTCAGAAAATGTTATTAATGTTTTGATTGATGCAATAGAAAAGTATGGTGTTGAAGTTTTTCCGCAACCTACAGGAGAAATACTTGCAGATATGGATGACCTCATATTCTATGAGGTTGTCATGGGAAAGAGAGAAGACGATGCATATTTGGTCACGGGTAATCAAAAGCATTATCCAATAAAGGAATTTATTGTGACACCATCAGAAATGATAGAAATACTAAAAGAAAAATGAGAAGCTGACAAAGCTGTATTATGAAGAGTTCCAGAGACAGATGAAGGCGGAGCCCACAGATTGCAGATTGCCATTATATATAGCTATGGAGCGAACGAAGAGGAAGCGGCAGACAATGGGTTGCTGGACGAAGAGAATTCAGAGGATACTTCTGCGCTGGTGAGAGCAGCAGGGACTTTTTGGAGAAAGCAATTACAGAGAATTATAATGAGATGTTCCATACAAATTATGATATCATAATTGAGGAACGTGACCTGCAAGATTATCTGGGAAGATATCAGGATTTGCGTGATGGTGGAGAGACATTTATCGCAGGTGTCAATGATGTGGATGGAACAGACAGGAGATATCTCAAATCGATCAGACAGGGGGTAGCTTATGGCAATACATATGAGTTTAAGGCTTGCATGGCACAGCAATGGCTGGAACGGGCATATCTGCAAGAAACCATGCGAAAATGTATATTGTGTGGGACCACATTCTTATCCGGGAGAAGTGATTGCGAAACAGCGTGATTTGGATTTTGAAACTGCTCATGCGGGGGAATCCTGTGCATTGCATCCGTGCAGGGTGGCTTGTGCGCTAAGCGCTAATGCGTTTGGCAAAGAGACAGTACAGATCCGTGTAGATCCGCCGTCATGGTGGAAAGAGGGAGAGGCTAAAGCCACTGTGCTGACGTTACCGCCCTATACAGCATGTACCTGGTGCTATGAGGCAATGTATAAGGATGATGTTTTTTCGGCAGTAAAAGGGAAGACATATGATTATGCAAAACGCCAGAATAATGCGGAGAGATATTTTGCCCAATTTGAGGAAGGTAAGTCGCTTGTGTTCTACTATGCCGGATATAGCAATCCGTTCTCAGAAAACGAGGAGGATAACTATGTTATCGTGGGAGTTTCAAGGATAAAGAAGATTGGCAATTTTCATTATTATGAGAACACAACCGACCAGATTAAGGCGGACTATGCCGGAGGTGTTATCTGGCAGAAGCCAATCACATCAAACTATCCGGATGAAGGTCTGTCAATTCCATACTGGAAATATATGAATAAGGAATCGGTTTTGGGCCGGATTGTTATCAAGCCGCTTCACAGATCCCCGTTTAAGTATGCAAGCCGCGAAGTCTCAAATGATGATGCCATAGAAATTATCAATCAACTGATTAACAGTGTAGATACTTTGATCGAAATCGGAGACGATACAGAGAACTGGATGGAGCGTAAGAAATGGCTGAGCAGTGTTCTCAGTGAACTTTGGAAAGCCAGGGGTCCTTATCCTGGATTTGCGGCGGCAATGGTAAATATGGGACTGGAAGAACTTGTTCAGCCTTATATTTCCCTGACCAATGAACGGGAAATGAAGACATTCAGGGACGAAGTGCGGGAACTGATGAGTGGAGACAGAGAAGAAGTGTTTGGACATAAGGTCTCTGATCTTCGGACTGTGCGCAGGGAATTTCTGCTCCGGGAAGAGGAAGAACAGAAAATGATATTTGATATTCTTCCAAGATTTGATATCTCTGCTGAGCAGATGGGATATATTATCAGTGAAAAAAGAGAGGATGTATCGATAACAGCCTCCCTGACAGAGATATTGGAGAACCCTTACATCATATTTGAGCAGTATCATGGAATGGAGCCTGACGATTCCATTCCATTCTATAAGATAGACAACGGAATCATTGCATCTCCGGAATATGGAATTGAGAATCTGTTTGACGTCGGGGCTCCTGAACGATTAAGAGCTTTTTGTGTGGATGAATTGAATCGTATTGCTGCACATTCTTTCGGTAAAGCCGAAACGATTTTAAATTCGGTGAATCATAGATTAGTACGGATGCCGGAATGGAAGCAGTATACTTTTAAGCTGAAAAATTTCAAGCTGGATAAGGCTGTCTGCGAAAAAGCACTTTATTTGCGGGAGGATGTTGAGAAGAATCTTTATCTGTACCTGAAATGGGTATATGAAGATGAGAGACAGGTTGAGTCTGTATTTACGATGCTTGCGGACAGACCGAATATTACTCTTAAGATGGCTATTACGAAAGAGAAATTTAAGAGCAGGCTAAAAAATCCGTATTCCAAATTGAATGAAACAGCGTCTGATCAGTATGAAAAGATTCTCGATAAACAGGCGGATATATGTATGCAGATTTTCACTAAGCCTATATGTGTGCTTTCCGGTCCTGCAGGTACCGGTAAAACAACGGTCATCAAGGCTATTGTTGAAAATATTGAGAGAGTGCATGGGCAAGCGGCAGGTTTTTTGCTTTTGGCGCCTACCGGCAAGGCAGCTGAGAGAATCAAAACACAGACAGAGAAAAATTCCTCTACTATCCATTCTTTCCTTGCCAGCAGCGGCTGGATAAATAAGAATTTTACATTGAAGCGAAAGGGCGGTAATAAGGGACAGGATGTAAATACAATCATTATTGATGAGTGTTCAATGATTGATCTGAACTTGTTTGCCACTTTGCTTCGCAGTATAAACTGGAACAGCGTGCAGAGGCTTATTCTGGTTGGAGATCCGAATCAGCTGCCGCCAATAGGCAGAGGAAAAGTGTTTTCTGATGCCATAGAGTGGTTGAATCAAAAGTATCCGGCGAATGTCGGAGTTCTCAGTGAAAATATCCGTCAGCTTGTAAATCGTGTGGAAGGTAATGGTTGTGGTATCCTTGATCTGGCAGAGCTGTTCATTCAGGAAAAGCAGATTGATACGGGTGATACGCAGACTACAGATACCTTAAAGTGCCGTAAGGAAAAGCTGTTTGAAAGGATCATGGAAAATGGTAACGGAGATGTGGACAGAGATCTTGCCGTTTACTTCTGGAAGGAACAGTCCGATCTGGAATTGATGCTTCATAATGTTCTGATTTCTGACATGGAAAAGATGACCGGGATGACAGAATACAGCGGGCCGGATAAGTTATGGCAACAGGCAATCCGTAAGGAAGACGGAACATCAAATCCCGATGCAATTCAAATTATTTCACCATACAGAGGGGAGTTCTATGGTACAGATGCCCTGAACACTTTGATGCAGAATGATTTTAATCCATATTGGAGTCATAGATATAATTTGGATGGTATCAGCTATTTTGATAAGGTTATTCAGTTCCGGAACCGTCCGAAGTCAGACATGGCGTACGCATACAATCAGGAAACCAGTCAGACTGAAAAACATGAGGTATTCAATGGCGAAATCGGTTTGGTGCTGATGCATCCATTTGATTCTAAAAACAGGCGTTACAATTATATCAGCGCTATTGAGAGATTTCAGGTTATATTTTCCAATAAAAATCGTCAGAAGTTAAGGTACAACTACGGGCGTGAATATGGAAAGAACGACAAAGGCTGGAACCTTCCTGAGCAGAAAGTTCAGGAAAATCTGGAATTAGCGTATGCCATAAGCGTTCATAAGTCGCAGGGATCTGAGTTCGACTATGTGTATATCGTCATTCCGAAGAGAGATAGTCATCTACTTTCTATGGAACTACTATATACAGCTATTACCAGAGCACAGAAGAAGGTTATCGTATTACTGCAAGAGGACATCGGAACGCTGACTTCTCTTGGCCATGTTGAAAAATCTGCTGTCAGACGAATTAATTCGTCCGTATTTACATTCGGTCCGCTTCCGGAGGAATTGCTTTATATCCAGAACTGGTATAAAGATGAGAAGAAGCTGGCAACGCTGTCAGAGTATTTTGTCCGGTCAAAGTCGGAAGTAATCATTGCGAATATGCTGGTGTCCGAGGATGTTCCGTTTATTTATGAAAAACCTTTATTTGCACCGGACGGAACCATGTTCCTGCCTGATTTTACCGTAAAATTCAGAGGGGAAACATATTACTGGGAGCATGTTGGCAGACTGGATCTTTCGGATTATAAGGCGCACTGGGAAAAGAAGGAAAAGTGGTATGAAAAGCACTTTCCGGGAAAGCTGCTGACAACGTATGAGGGGAAAGATTTGTCAACAGCGGCTATGGATATAATACAGAAATATAAATAAAAAGCGGATGTCATTTGAATTAGATTCATCCAATTTGTCACGCTTTATGAGCCGGCTTGTTGGTATAAAAAGCCCCCGGGCCCGAAGGACACCGGAGGACAAACTGGCAATATCTTGTATAAATATTACCACATAGAAGTAAAATGTCAATATAGCCACTAAAATTATGTGTATGTCCGGCACAGCATCAGGCATTCTTCCAGGCCTGATATAACTGCGTGATCACCTGCTCAATAGGAGCTTTGCGGATTTCCACATCCATGATTCCGTCTGCCTGTGAGAGCTTTTCCAGCAAAACCCTGATGGGCAGGAGGGATAAATCTACTTCAAATTCGAAAACCCCGTTCTTCCCGCCAAGGAGCCGGCAGCCCTCAAGCTCGGGCCTGGTGCCGTCTGTGGTAACCGTAAAATGGGTCAGATTTCCCGTGACCTCCCGAAGTCCGTCAAAGCTTCCGTCATAGGCCAGCTTTCCCTTGGAGATCATCAGGATTCTCTGGGCCATTTCTTCCAGGTCGTCCATGTCATGGCTGGTCACTATGATGGTCACACCGGATTCCCGGTTGATCTTTTTCAAAAAGTCGATCATCTGGCGCTTCGCCACCACATCCAGCCCAAGGGTGGGTTCATCCAGCAGAATCAGCTCCGGAGAATGGAGCAGCATCATTGCCAGGTCGGCCCGCATCCGCTGGCCAAGAGACAGCTCCCGTGCAAAGGTGTTTCTGATTTCTCCAATATCCAGAAGCTCTGTCACCATATTCAGATTACGCTGGTAAGTTTCCGCCGGGATGTCCCACACCACCTTTTTCCATTCAAAGCTTTGAATCACCGGGTGATCCCACCAAAGCTCTGTCCGGTTTCCGAACAGCACGCCAAGTCTTTTCATAAGCGCGATTCTGTCTTTTTCCGGCGACATTCCAAGTACGGAAATGCTTCCCCCGGTGGGTTTAAGCATGCCTGAGAGCAGCTTCATGGTAGTGCTCTTTCCGGCTCCGTTGGGGCCTGCGTAGGCTGCGAATTCCCCCCTTTTTATTTGGAAGGAAACATTGTCGATGGCAGTTACGATTTTCTTTTCCAGTTGGAAAATTTCCAGTTGGAAAAGGTTTTTGCTTCCTTCTTTTCTGTGCCATTGTGTAAATGATTTGCTCACGGCATCCACCTTTACCGCAATATCGTCAGCAGCGGTGTCCGCCTGAAGAATATCTGTTGATTCCTTTTTGAACATAGTATCTAAATCCTTTCCTGAAAAAGTAAGCGGCGGCAAGCGATAACAGCAGTGCAAATACCGCCGGATAAAAGTTTTCAAATGCAGTGGTTTTCCCGAGTAGAATCATGGTTGGAAACCATGCCATAAGGCCTGCGGGAAAAATGGTCAGCAGCGGATACCTGATATACATGGGCATTCCGGACAGGGGAAATGTCATGGTGTGTTCCGCACTGTAAATTACGGTGGAGGAGATTTCCTCACATTGCACCGGCGCATAAAAAGCAAGGCTTGAAAACAGATAGGAGAGTGCAACCACAATTACCATGCTGCATAGCAGCAGAAGAATAAGCGCAATCGGCCACCACCATGACAGGGGAGTATTCAGGCTGCGCACAGCGATACACAGTACCACGATTCCTGAGAGGAGATTGCCGGAGCAGGTAAAGGGAAAGATTCCCACCGTCAGCTGCACCGTATAGGGAAGAGGCATGATAAACATGTGTTCCCACTGTCCTCTGCCGATAATTCTGCTGGGAAAGAGCGCGTTGCAGCCGCCCATCATGTTCAGAAACCCCATCACAATATTTCCATAAGCCAGCATGAACAGGATTTCAAACCGGTCCATGCCACCGATTCCTCCGAATTTCCACGCCAGAAGAAAGATACCGGATATGGATGAAAGATTGGAAACGATATCGGCGGTGATGGCAATTGCCATGAACTTACTGTCCCGCATCAGGGAAAAGAGATCCATCCGGGCATAGATTCCAAGCAGTTCAAAATATCTTTTTATTGTCATTTTATCCACCAAAACTCACCATCCTTTCTCTGGATTTTTGAAACCACAGGGTAGCAGCGGTCCATATCACAAGGTTCCAGAAAAGCTGTATCGGGATAATTTCCCCTGCCTTTGCACTCCCCACATACAGTGACAAAAAGGCTCCGCCCATGCTGCCGAAGGGCTGATAACAAAACCATTTATCCATGCCGAAGGGCAGTATTTTAAATGGGATTACCGTACCGGAAAAGAAGGATACCACGGCGCTTCTGATCACATAGGTGAGCCAGGTGACACCCCGGAGCCTTACGGTAACGCAGTAAAACAAAAACTCAAAGGCAAATCCCAAAGATATGCTCAATACCAGCGACGGAATTACCCACAGAGTCTCAGGCAGGAGCCGGAGCTTAAAAAGGGGCGCTGCGAGAGTCATGGGAAGGGAGAAAAAAAGCAGCATCGGCACCCATTCCCCAAGGGTTCTTGCGATCACCTGCCCGAATACGGGCATTGGGCGGGTAAAAAGTTCCATGCTTTTCGTATCGTAATTCCATGCCGACAGGCAGGTTTCCACAATCATCATATCTGCCAGAAGGGCATTGACATAGGTGTAGCGCATGAGCTGTGAAACAGTCATTTCCACCTCATACCCGCCCTCGGCCAGGATTTTCCAGATGAACAGGACGGGAAGGAGATACACCACTTTCATGATGATATCCGGGAGCAGGTAAAGGGCGCCGCCCCCTAATTTTTCGTGTACCGCCATCCTGGCGGTTGCAATATATTTATCAATCATAATAACTTCCTTTCATACAATAAGCTGACTCGCAAAGCGAAGCCGCATTTGGTGTGCGATGCGCCGCTCTAGCGGCAAGCTTCCACTGCACGGGTTTGCGCATAAAAAAGCCCTGCACAGACTGTCTTGTCTGCACAGGGCTCTCAGCTTCATCAATCAATTCACTGCACGGCGAAAAATGTGATATTCTGTAAGCAGTTATCACAAAATTGCCATACTCCCGGTGATTTCGTTCCGCGGTGAGCAGCATACAAAACAATCCGTTGTCCCAAAAAGGGCATAGTTATCCCCTGCGGTTTCTGTTCTGTAACCGAAGCTGCGCACAACACCGCTGCCGGGAAATAATTCCCTGACAATCAGAACTTCACATTGCTTCATGCTTCTCACCACCTTTCGTCAAATTTAGAGTTATTATACTTTGTCGCAAGGGGGGACCCATCGCAGATGGGGAGATTCCTTGTGACCTGCGCACGCATCAGCGTGCTTCATTATATAACATTTTATGGGGGTTTACAATATTTTTAAAAGAAAACCAAGTTTGCCCGAACCTTTTTCCTATTTAGAACCAGGCAGATTTTGCTGTCCATAATTATCATCCTATCTCTTCCATTGTAATGCATTCTATTTCCTTAAACTGCTTTAGCTGCTTATCATTTGTTAAGAACAAATCACAGGCAGACAAGCATGCAGCCGCTAATTGCAAAGCATCCATTGCTTTGAATCCCTTATATTCAGCCCTTATCTGTGCAGCTTTCTTTGCTATTTCCTGATTGATATCTATAATTTCCATTTCAAGAGTATTTACAAGTCGATTAAAAACATCTATAAAAGAATATGCTTTGTTTTTATAAGGAAATACAAAATATTCTTCCATTGTAATTACAGATGATACAAATTTTTTTCATTTTCATATCCATCTTGGAAAAAAGCTTTTACTTTTTCATAATACCTCGGATTATTATTATCCTTTTCAATAAAATATATGAAAGGGGCAGTATCAACAAACACCTTTTTAAAGTCTGTCATTCTCGCGCATCTCCTTCATATATTCATCGACCCTTTTTCCTCTTTCACTTGGCATAACAAAACTATCCCAATCAACAGGCTCTTTTTTGATCTTCTTTTGCGGATAATTCAGCAAAGTAACAACCACTTCAGTTCCATCGTATTCTCTTATATCATCATCTGTAATAACAACCGTATTCCCTTGAACTACTCCTTTTACCGCTGCTAACATTTTATGCTCTCCTTTTCATCGACTTCCTTAGAAATGTAGAAATTTAATTTATAAATTGACAAACAGGTAACTAGTTGCTATAATAAATGCAACAAGTTACTAATAAGGAGACACCATGGAAATAAACGACTTAGTCAAACGGTTTTCCGAGACTACAGAAAATCGGAGAAAAGCCATTTTCAGCACATTATTTATTGCCGGAAATAAACTGCAGACATTGTTTGATAACAACATTCCGGAGTTGTCACTGAAACAGTTTATGCTCCTGTCAATTGTCCGGCAGTCGCAGGAGCAGTTGACCTTTACCCAATTGGGGAGCCTACTTGGCTGTTCCAGGCAAAATATCAAGAAGCTGGCGGATGTCCTGATGAAAAAGGGCTTTATTACCCTCCGGCAGAGCCCCTCTGATACGCGGGCCATGTGTATTTGTCCCACAGAAAAAGTGAATGATTATTTTCAGAAGGATTTCGTAAAGTACCAGAGGGAGCTGCAATATCTTTTTGAGGTGTACTCGGAGGAAGAGATTGAAATGCTGTTTCTCCTTTTATCAAGGCTGTACGCAGGGATAGACAATCTGGAAAAAAGATTGCGGATGAAAAAGAAAGCACTGAGAGGGAAGAGAAAGACTCTTTTGCAAAAGGCAGTGCGGAAATGAGGTAAAATATGGGGAAGACAATTGTTTTATTTCGATCGGAATATGGATATACCAAAACCTATGCGGAAATGATTGCAAAGGAACTGGGCTGTGATATCCGTGAGGCGTCAGAGCTTTCTGTCGGGAGCCTGATGGAATACGATACGGTCATCTTCGGCGGCGGGCTTTACGCTTCGGGAATCAACGGAATAGATTTTATCAAACAGAATTTTGCCGCCCTGCAGAAGAAAAATCTGGTGGTGTGGGCTACCGGATTATGTCCTGGCAGGCCCTCAGAATTGCAGCAGGTCTGGAAACACAATTTTACGGATGATATGCTTAAGAAAATCCATACTTTTTATCTGAGGGGCGGCTTCGACTATCAGAAGCTGTCACGCGCCCATAAGATTATGATGAATGCTTTGAAGCTTAAAATCAAGATGACCAGAAACCGAAGCGAGGATGAGGAGGGACTGCTCAAAGCCTATGAGGTACCGGAGAATCACTGTGACAGAAGAAATATTGCGGAGCTGACCGCGTATGTGAGGTCACTGCAGGAGAACCTTTTTACCGCCTTTCAAGAACCTTGTCAATGATTCCAAAATCCAGAGCTTCGTCTGCGGACATATAGTGATCCCGCTCCGTGGCCATGGCAATCTCATCCACGCTTTTTCCGGTGTTTTCCGCAAGGATGGTGTTCAGGCGCAGCTTGTTTTTCTGGATATGGTCAGAGACAATTTTGATGTCGGTGGCCTGGCCCTGAACGCCGTTTCCATGGATGGCGGGCTGGTGGATTAATATTTCGGAATTGGGAAGGGCGATTCTCTTTCCTTTTGTACCGCCTGCCAGGAGGAAAGCGCCGAAGCTGGCCGCAAGGCCGATGCAGATGTACGGCGGTGCCGTCCCCGGAGAGAGTAAGGCGCCCTTCTGGTATGAGGCCGCATTGCATGGAAGGCAGGACGG
>ERZ808046.199-NODE-199-length-74609-cov-14.614461_pt1 | contig 74609 bp, 71 predicted proteins | sample MGYA00380196_ERZ808046 | MGnify/ENA primary metagenome ERZ808046 (study PRJEB31490, sample SAMN06133421) | mouse gut metagenome | isolation source: Z6_2 | host: mice | place: China: Chengdu | collected 2015-05 ... | reverse complement strand
GGATCCTCTTTTGAAAGCGGCAGTTTACTGGTGCTCTGGTATTGTTTTGGCTTTTTTTACATTTTTCTTTCAACCTACTTCCTCCACACCATTTTATTCACCACGCCCGTATAGGACTGAATAATCTTCACTACCTTGGTGGATACGTTTTCCTCAACGTAATCCGGCACAGGAATCCCATGATCCCCGTTCTGGTTCATGGTCACTGCTGTATCTACGGCCTGTAAGAGACTTTTTTCATCGATTCCGGCCAGGATAAAGCATGCCTTGTCCAGAGCCTCCGGACGTTCTGTGGAGGTGCGGATGCACACCGCAGGGAATGGATGGCCCACAGAGGTAAAGAATGAGGATTCTTCCGGCAGGGTTCCAGAGTCAGAAACAACGCAGAACGCTTTCATCTGCAGGCAGTTATAATCATGGAAGCCCAAGGGATCATGGCGAATTACTCGGGGATCCAGGGAAAAGCCGGATGATTCCAGACGTTTTCTGGACCGGGGATGACAGGAGTAGAGCACCGGCATATCATACTTTTCCGCCATCCTATTGATGGCCGTAAAAAGAGAGGTAAAATTTTTCTCCGTGTCAATATTTTCTTCCCGGTGGGCGGAGAGGAGAATATATCTTCCCTTTTCCAGCCCCAGTCGTTCATGGATATCAGAGGCTTCGATTTCTGCCAGATTATTATGCAGGACCTCCGCCATAGGAGAGCCGGTCACATACGTCCGCTCCTTCGGAAGGCCGCAATCCGCCAGATACCGGCGGGCATGCTCGGAATACGCCATATTTACGTCCGAAATAATGTCTACGATCCTGCGGTTGGTTTCCTCCGGCAGGCACTCATCCTTACATCTGTTTCCCGCTTCCATATGAAAAATGGGAACATGGAGCCGCTTGGCACCGATGACCGATAAGCAGGAATTAGTATCTCCCAGGACCAGGACTGCATCTGGCCTGATTTTGACCATCAGGTTATAGGACGCTGCGATGATGTTCCCCATGGTGTCCCCCAGAGTGTCGCCGACCGCGTTCATGTACACTTCCGGATCCGCAAGCTTCAGATCCTTAAAAAATACACCATTCAGATTATAATCATAATTCTGCCCTGTATGGGCTAAGATCACATCAAAATACTCCCGGCATTTATTGATCACAGCTGAGAGTCGGATGATCTCCGGGCGGGTGCCGACGATGATCAATAGCTTTAGTTTTCCATTGTTTTTAAATGCTACCATCTCATTCTGCCCCCATGTCCATTAATATTGGATCCCCATGCTGTCCAGCTGCTCCCGAATATAGGAAAGCGTAAGGAGTTTCTCCTTTACCTGGTCAACATTGAGAAGCTCAGTGTTATTGCTGTTAAATTCTGTTAAGGGGTTCCGCTCAGCGTCACCTTTGCTGAAATATTTATCATAATTCAGGCCACGCTTATCACAGGGAACGCGGTAAAAATTTCCCATATCGATGGCATGAGCACATTCCTCGTTGGTGAGCAGTGTTTCATACATCTTCTCACCGTGGCGGATACCAATGACTCGGATTTTCTTTGTATCCCCGCCAAACAGCTCACAAACAGCCTCCGCCTGAGTCTGGATCGTGCAGGCCGGCGCTTTCTGGACCAGAATATCCCCAGAGGTCCCGTGCTCAAAAGCAAAAAGGACCAGGTCCACGGCCTCGTCCAGTGACATGATAAAGCGGGTCATGCTCCCGTCTGTGATTGTAATGGGATTTTTCTCCCGGATCTGATCGATCCATAATGGGATAACAGAGCCGCGGGAACACATCACATTTCCGTATCGGGTACAGCAGATTTTTGTCTTTGTTGTAGTGCGGCTCTTGCCGACGATTACCTTTTCCATCATGGCCTTGCTTGTCCCCATGGCGTTGACTGGGTAAGCGGCTTTATCGGTGGAAAGGCAGATCACCGACTCCACACCCTCGTCTATGGCCGCTGTCAGGACGTTTTCCGTACCTATAACATTGGTCTTTACCGCTTCAATGGGGAAAAACTCGCAGGACGGCACCTGCTTTAATGCGGCTGCATGGAAAATATAATCCACGCCGTGTATGGCGTTTTTCACTGACTGAAGATCCCGAACATCACCTATGTAAAAGCTGATTTTCTCGACAGCCTCCGGCATTTTTATCTGGAACTCATGCCGCATATCATCTTGCTTCTTCTCATCCCGGGAAAAGATACGAATTTCACTGATGTCGGTATTTAAAAAGCGGTTCAGGACTGCATTGCCAAATGAGCCTGTACCGCCGGTGATCATTAGGGTTTTGTTTTTAAACATATATTCCTCCTCATATAATCAAGTGTTTTTATCACAATAACTTTGCTTTTACCATTTTGCATAGAAGTTTTAATCTGGCAAGTAAAGCTCTGGCAAGTTGATTACAGAATAGTAAACTAGTCATGAAAGCAACTATACTATTAATTGTAAAATAAAAAAAAGCAAATGTAATGAATGAAGAAAAACTATTAATATTATTTCCTAACTTACTTTCTAGGTAACATAATAAGCATCCAATCAAAATAAACGGAAACACTAGAATAGCAATATCTCTTAATTTGTTTTTAAAAAAGACTTTATGAATATATCCCATTTCCATAACCGCCAAGGAAATTGCTGTAGTTAAAAGAGCAATTAACATCCCGTAAATACCCCAAAGATTACCTCCTACAAACATGGTGATTACCAGTAGTACACAAGCAATAATTTGAAAATTTTTACTCACTTTAAATTCCCCAGCCATATTGATCAAGTGACCGCTTGGAATATGGAGCATTTCAACAGACGATATTATGACCATTAAAAGGGCAATCACAGGATCAAAATAACTAATATCATCAACCCCAACTGTATAAATATCTATAAAAGGAAGAATCAATACATATGTAGTCGTCAATAAAGAAAATATAGCTAGCAGTGCTATGTATTCATATTGTTTAAAAGTTTCCCATATATCGTCTCGCTCTTTTTCAACGAGCATTTGTCCAAATCCCAAACGCGGCGCATCAATAATGCTATGTAACAAACTTTTTATCATAGTAAATACGTTATTATATACAGCGTAAACGCTAGCAAGCATTGTACCTCCTGCTGGGGAAAGAGATAGAAAGACTATTGGTGCTGAATTATATATCACGCCTGTCACCTTCTGAACCATAACATCATTGGTACCTTTTATCATATCGTCTCTAGGTAATACAGATAGGTCAATGAAAGGTTCTTTCTTTTTTACATAACCTATTATAGTTAGGCTATTAATTATGGAATACATCATTGTAATGAATCGGACCATCCACATTGGACCTTTTAAAATGATGGCAAAAATATTCGTGAGATGACCTAAACCTATGGTCAACATAGTTATAGAATTGATAATATATTCTTTTTGCTGAGTCTGCAGTACAACACGGTAGGTTGTTGCGTAGAATAGATTAAAAGCCTGTGGTAACACTGTCATCATCAGTATGGTAAAAATGAGTTCTCTAGGTAATGCACTATTGACAGTTAAAGTATAGCTGATTGCTACTATAATACCAATGCAAAAAAACATTCCTCCTATTTTTTGAAATTTATTTTTAGTTGAAGACAAAACTCCATTGGTAAGTAAATAGTCATGTTTACTAATAGGAGAAAAGAGCGCAACATTAGAAGCCAGGGTAAACCCTCCTTCTAAAATAAGTAAAACATTTACAATTTGATTTGTGGTTGAATTTAATCCATTAAAATCTGAACCATAATACAATATAATAAAACGGGTGACAATAATGCCCAGGAGGCCATTAACCAAGGTTAATCCGATGGCTGATAAGGCATTGAGTATGCTGCATATATTTCTGTCTTTATCCATTTGATAGCCTCTTCATATAATTTAGCAATATATCCGATAAAATGATAAATTATTTTATTTTGTAGTTTGGATGCACATTCTCCAAATTTTAACTTACATTGATATAAGCACATAATATTGTGATAACTAGTGGCAGAAGTACTTCGTCATATACGATTGGTTGTACCATTCCATATGCTAGAAATACCACTATGATAATAATTGTTTCTGGGTATTTTTGAAAAGTATGTTTTCTTAGCATCTTCCTAAAAAGTGTTTCATACAGTAAAAAAAGTACTAGAAAGAAACCTATTAGTCCATAACAATTTAAAGTTTCAAGAATACAATTGTGTGCTGACTGGTTGAACACCCCCATGCCCGCAATCTCATCTTCATAGAACAAATCACCAGTTCCAAAAAAAATATTCTCCTTAATTTGGTCAAGACTGCGAAGAATTAAACTCTTTCTGCTACTATCACTACGTTTTGTTTGTTCTTTAGCAGATTCCTTCATGATAGTATCATCTAAATCAATGCTTGTAACTGCGTTATTGGGTAGTACTTCTTGATCTATAGTATCACTTGCTTCAACTATATTGATACTTAATTCGCGGTAAATAGAATATCGTGTTTCCCCCCAATTTACTATAAATAGTATAGAAACACTAGTAACAGAGGCAGCAATTACCCCCAGTACATTAATCATTTCTTTTCTTTTTTTAAGATTACAGACTGCAAGAAGGAACAATTCAACTAATAGCAAAAAAAAGGCAGCACGCGATCCTAGAATGGCTACAAGGGTAACTTCTAGTGTTAGTATGAAAAAATAGAATATTTTCTTTTTTTTAGAAAAAGTTAAATGACATAGATTTTGAAAGATAACAGGTATCGTGACAAGTAATATTGCAGCAATAATATTATCATTTATAAAAGAATATGTGATTGTAGGTTTAAGAATTAAAAGATAAAAAATCCAGTATCCAACTATAAGTGCCACATAAGTGCATATATCTGCTAAAATATTATTCTTATATAGAGGATTACGCCTCTCTATAACGCGTGCCATAGAAAATGTACCTAGCATAATGAGTGTATAATATATGCTTTCTTTAGCTTCCAGTTTTGCAACCACCCTATAAAATGTAATTGCTGTATAGAAAACAAGCATACATACATAAGTGCACAAATACGATTTCGTGGTGGCTTTATGCATATCGTCTGCGAAATTCCATAATATAAAATAAATGAAAATACCATATAAAGATATCGTAAATACCACATTAAATGTGTAAGTTTTATTGAAAATAATATTTATGTATCTCGATAAAATAATTTTATAAAATGTAAGTATAAATAGAATTACCAATGGCATTTTTTTAAAATAAGTATATTGCATATTTATCACTTTTCCATATTCACTTTCTTTGACTCGTATTTAAATAAAATTTTATCTAAATCTGACGATGTAATTGCTTTGCCCACATGTCCACAACGCGTTTAGTCATGATATTAGGATTTTTTTCATTTATAATAAAAGCTCTTGCCTTCATTCCTATATTTTTTCGCCGTTCTTCTGATAATTCACAAATTTCAATCATTTTTTCTGCAAGAGCCTCATCGGAATCATTTTTTGTATATTGTATGAAATCTTCGTATTCGGGAGGGTCACATGGTAACCGATGTGCAATATATGGTGTTCCAGATGCTAATGAATCGACAGATTTACTCGGAAAACTGTATTTTACATATTCCAGTTCACTTGTTCTTGGATTAACTAATACAGTCGCTTTCTGCTGTTGTATAAATACATCTTGTGGAGTAATAAATCCCAAGAATTGAATTCGTGAATCGTGTTTTGAATACTCAAGGATTTGTTCTTCAGAGGGCCCTCCTCCCGCTATAGTCAATCGATAGTTGGGGTCATGGATCAACGAAAAGGCTCGTAACAGATGAGTGATTCCATATTCCTCCCTCAGCGCACCAGCATAAAAAATATTTTTTATCTCATCTTCATTTTTTTGATACTTTTGGCTAATATTAACCCATTGAGGTTGTGTATAAGTACACTCCAAGACAACAAATGGTTTACTTTCAACTCCAAATGCCTTTGCCATCTCTTTGGTTACAAAAACAAAGCAATCAAAATACTTTGCCATACTCATTATCCCATTATCGACAATATGTGTAATTAAAAAATCTTTTAAAATAGCCTTACTTTTCGATTTTAAACCGTATCTCCCAGGGATATCTCCTGTGTTAAGGCATAAAATCACTTGGTCTTTGTGAAAATATTTTACCAAACATGCCGCAACCATTGCCGGATAATAAATGTAATGCACACATATGATGCAACGTTCCCCGCACTTACTGTTCACCCATCTGGATAATTTTAAATATAAATTATATGCCTGTGTTATATATTTGATTCCAATAAAATTAATATATCCAATGTGCCAGTCTTCAGAGTCTTTTATATGATTCCATTTTTCATCCTTAAAGATAATTTGTGGGAATTTGGGATAATTTAATGTATTGATTATATTAAATATTGTCATGGGAAAATCTAAGTTTGCATCTAACCCTTTTATAGTAGCTGATGTAACCTTGTGTCCAGAAATTCCAGAAAGCCGTTCTTTAGAACGTTCTGCCAATCTTTTTTCTTCTGGCAATAGTAAACTACAATATGCTATATTCATTTTCAAATGTTCCTATCATAATAACCATTATTCCCAGGTACTTATCAATCTTAAATACATCTCAGTTAATGACTTCTGACCTAAAGTATGCCATCCTAGTTCCTTTAGAGAGGATGTACTGAGATCCATATACAATGTATCCGGAAAGCCATTCAAATCATTATCCTGTATATCAAACTTTGCTTGAACTCCCGAGTCTAATGCAACTTTCTCAGCCATCTCTGCTATGGAACAATAGGTGTTTTCATCTGCTGCATTGTACGCCTGTCCTACTTTTCCTTTAAACATAATTGTCAAAATTGCAGTTACAGCATCCATTGTATACAAATAACTACGCTCTGTCTCACCCTTGGTGTTAAGAACAATATTTTGTTTGCTTTTTGCACATCTGGCAAAATATGCAAATACTCGACTATCATTATAATTTACTCCTGGTCCAAATGTTTGTGTAAGCCTTACAATTTTAGCAGGGACACCATATTCTTTGGAATACGCACAGCACAGAGCTTCTGCGGCGATTTTACTAATTGGGTAACTGTTTCTAAGCTTGAGAGGACTAAAGGTTCCAATCTCATTTTCTGTAACTTTATGTCCTTTGTTTGGATAGCCATATACCTCCATACTAGAAAGATATACGAAAGAACATACTTTTTTTATTCTTGCCAATTCTAATAGGTTTTGAGTCCCTATAATAGCAGTCTGGATCGTTTCAACTGCGTGCGTAACAAATTCTTTGCTAGCTGTTTGACTTGCTCCGTGAATAATAAAATCGATTGGACGTTCTATAACTGGTAAATTTTCTACATTTCCAATAAGAAGCTTTACCATACCGTGATCTAAAATATTTTGGAAACGTTCTTTGGCCCGTTCTTCATCTCTTACTAGTGCCAAAACAGTTATATTAAGTTCATATTTTGCATTTATATAATTTAGTGCAAGGATTAATCCAAATCCGATTAATCCAGCTGCGCCGGTTATTAAAATAGTTTTGTTTTTTAGTTCTGTCCAAGGAATGAATTCTATAATATCTAAATTATGTAGATCCTCGTAAAGTATAGTTTCTCTTTTATTCATGCTATATATCCTCTTCGAATAATTGCTGTTCTTCTTTCGCATCTAACAATGCTCGCATTGTATAATAATCACTTTGTGTTGTGATTTTGATATTCTCCACTGGACCGTCTACGAGATGCATAGAATAGCCATATCCTTTCATCATAGTACAGGAATCAATACAGTTAAACATGCCTTCCCGTTGTGCTTTTTGATGGGCAGATAAAATTGTGTTCAACCAAAAGCTTTGTGGAGCTTTAGCTACTCGTGAATAGTTTCTGTCTGGCACATGATCTATTACATCCTCATCATTCACAACCAATATGGTTTCTGCAACCTTGCCAGTTGTAATTGCTGTGCCATATTTTTTGACAGAGATTATATTGTCCGAAATCACCTTATGATTGATCAACGGACGTACCCCGTCATGGATTAAAACCACAGCATCCGATATTGCTAAATTACCTGTGATTTCTTTCGCAGCAATCAATGCATTAAAAATGGACATTTGCCCGGTGATTCCTCCAGGAACAACTTTTGCAACCTTTTCAAGACGGTATTTATGAATCAAAGTATTCAGATGATTTATATGGTCTTCCTTGCAAGCAATGACAATCGCATCAATATCTGGGTGCGAATCAAACCATTCTAAGGTATAAATAATAATTGGTTTACCATGGACAAGCAGAAATTGCTTAGGTATGTCTTTGGTATGCATCCTCTGTCCGCTTCCGCCTGCAAATATTACAGCTATATTCATAATTTGTGCATCCTTATCTCTCTATTCTTTTGGAAAACAGATCTTATAAATCTGTTCACAAACTATTTTTGTTGCTTTTCCCGTTTCACAACCGCCCAACGTCTTATAATGTGCATCACATTTTTTTTGGTATTCTTCGCTATCAAATTCCAAAATTGTTTTTTCCAACTCATCGTTATTTGTTGACTGAGGAAATGGCCACTCTGAAACAGGAGTATATACCTCCGTCGTCTCTACATAATGTTTTAAGTCTGTTGCAAACGTAAAGCATGGTTTGCCAGTCAACATAAAATCCCACATAGACGATGAAAAGTCATTGATCATCGCATCCGCTGCCAAAAGTAGTTCTTGCATATCTTCATAATCTGTTAAATCAAGAGTTCCCTCCATACCGAATTCACCTCGATTTACAACACATGGGTGTAGACGAATTGCAAAAATCCATTTGCCTCCAAACCGTTTTTCTAATGCTCTCAGGACTCGTTTACTGTCAATACCATACGAAATTGCTATCGAATCCCGAAAATAATTATCATTAACTTTTCGATAAGTAGGCGCAAAAAGAACTAGTTTTTCCTTTTCTTTTATACCTAACCTTTTACGAACCTCTATCTTTAAGTTTATATCCTCATGAACTAGCATATCATTCCTCGGCATTCCAATTTCCCAGAATTTTTCCTGCTGGACGAGCATGGCCCGTGAAACGCATTCTGTGAAACGCGTATTTGTAGAAAGGAATTTATTTGTTTGCTTTGCAGATAATTCAAGGTCTTTCCTAAACCAGTATGCATTACTGAACATATCTGTCCCGCATTTTTTATAGCATCCTCCTCCATGCCAGGTATTAATTACATATTGACTTTTTTTTAAAGGAATGTACGATAATCCTCCACTATTTGTAACTAATACTTTCGCTGTCATACAATGCCAAAAATACTTCAATGAATTAAATTCGCATAAGATGATATTGTTTAAAGGTATATTGCAATTTAAATCCTTTACCGAGAAAATAAGTTGAAATTTTCCTGCATATTTCTGCTGCAGATATTTTGCTACATATTTTTGGTTGTCTGAGAAGTTATACGCCAAATCATTAATCAATAATATTTTTTCCTTCTTTATAGGAAATAGTCTAAGTGGCGTTAAAAACACTCTTATAATGATTTTTTTAACATACCGTATTAATATATCCATTATTATACCCACTCCTTAACATTCTCTTTACTGGAACAGTAGCGACATGAAACAATAACATTGTTACAATCAAAATAAAAACAACAATACTCTGTTGAGCTCTATTCAAAGTTTTTTCATATTCTTTAACTTCCTTAGTTGTTATTTTTGCCTTGAATATCCAAAAACCTATTTGCAGGTCTGGCAATAAAATGATTTGATAAATAAGCAGCAAAAACAGTTACAATTGCAATTACTACTGTGAGAATGATTCCCTTTACAAAGGGTATAAATGATACAATTCCTAATTCGACAGAAATATTAATAGATACCATATAATACAAATAAAAACCATATGTTTAGTCATTGGACAATCTAAATTGTTTTCCAAATCCAGCAACAAGGGAGGTAAGTAGTAAAGTTGTTACTATATTGTAGAGAATTCCGTCCCAATAATGTATAGCAGTAATCCAATTAGTACAAAGTTCCCAGGTAATATAAGCTATTAAAATCGTCCAGCGGTATTTTTCAAATTTGGAAATAATGATATCTCGATAATACCATAACATCATTCCAAAAAGCAGGAAATATAAGTACGGAAATACAGAGACACCTATTAGCTTAATGAATGTTGCAGGTAAAACTGTATCTAAATTATTGAAGATAAGACTGGCTATTGCCAACCCGATAATACCCATAAACTGTTTTTTCAAAGTTATTTTCTTTAAAATTTTTGAAATGATTGGAACTAATATAAAAAATTGTATTTGGGCAGTTATTGCCCATAAAACACCATTGGGTGTCCCTGCCCCACATTCTCTAAGCCATTCGCCTGTATAGAAATTTAAACCGCACAATTGTGTAATCATATAAATTGCAGTATCCAGCAGTGTTGGGTGTATTGGATAAATGAAGATAATAATGGTATCAATTATGATACAACCCCCAAATTCCGGCAATATCCTTACGGCTCGTCCCATCAAATATCTTTCTGAACTTTGATTTTCCATACTTTTTACAGCAAGGAAACCACATAATACAAATAATATTGAAACACCTCTAAAAAATATATTGTTTGTGTAGGGGGATTTTCCATTGAAAAATGTGTAATCACATGTCCTAAAACACCGGAATCGTTGCAAAAATATGAAACAAATCAAGAGAATTTTTCATTATAATCTCTTTTCTGCATTTCTATTATTCAACCTCAATTTTATCAACTTTACCGCCTAATCCTTCTTTCGATCCCGAGCATCTCATATAACCGGATCCCCAAATTATATATTTTTTCTTGACTTCTAAATTTTTCCGTACACTCTGGCAGCTGATGTAGCTTCCAAAGCTCTTCTTCGCTGATTTCCAGACGTTTTGCCACATCCCGGAATAATTCCATTCCTTCTTCTTCCGTTAAAGGCGGCTGTTCCAATATTTTTAGTGCCTCTTCCCTTGTCATCTGGCCTGTCACTATAAGGCTGGATAACTGGGGACGGCGCATATCATGGCCGAAGCGGGTAGGGCTCCACCATCCCTCCAAAAATTTAGTAAGCAAATCTTCAAAATGTTTTTGCCGATAAGGTTCATATCCATACTCCTGGGAAAGGACTTCTATCATCTGTTTTCGTGTAACCGGAACCAGGTTTAAAGGTTTTATGGTTTTTACCCCTTTTACATAGGGAATCCAAAATTTATGCTTGAAACCATTGGTAAATGTATAATGTTTAATCGGGGTTCTGCAATGCTTACGAATCACATCCTTCACATACGTTCCATCTCCAGTAGGCCCACCGCCTTTTACCCAGGAAGTCGGATCCGCCACAATCTCCGTAGCGATATTGTATCCGTTAAGTATATATTTAACTCCCAGCTCTTCAGAATATTTATCAATCAATGCAATAAAGGCATGATCCTGGGGAACATCTAATCCCTCCAGACCAGTGCGGAACCATGCCAACTGCATTTCCCGCATTTCTTCCCAGTCCATTTTTTCTATATGAAGTTCGACTCCGAGTTTTTCTGTCAGCTGCCTAATATTTTTTTCGGCTACTGGCAGATTCCACCCTGCATCTATGTGAAATACAAATGGTCGAAGTCCCCATTCTTTCACTGCCAGATGAAGCATATAAGAACTATCCAACCCGCCGCTTAGTCCAAGAATACAATCGTATTTTTTTCCTGTACCACTTTTTTTAATAGATGAAATTAAACCTTGCAGCTCCTTCTCGTGTCCATTTCCATGATTCCATTCGGGAAGAATACGCTGCTTATATTCAGTGCATCGGCTACAAATACCCTCTTCATTAAACTCAATATATTCATCTGAAGTATCCATGACACAACACTGACAAATCTGATACTCTCGCTTTTCCATTTAATGTTTGCCCTCTTTTCAATAAATATGGTGTTTAAAATAAACTTCTGCATGCACTTAATATCTGATGTTATCCTGTCAAACTTATATAAAAAATTGCTCCATAAAATCCATCAGCTTCTTTTTAGAAAACCATTGCTGAGAATACTGCAATGCATTTTCCTGCATTCTGGTAACATCCATTTGTGACAATAAATGAATTTCTTTTGCCAGTTTTTCTGGATCACCCAGAGGTGTACATATACCGCATTCCGCATCTTCTATAATTCGTTTAGTCTCGCCGTTTGCCACTGCCAGAACTGGCATTCCACATGCCATATAGGATTGAAGCTTCGCTGGTATAGTTTTTTCAAACAGCGGACTGTCTTTAAATGATACAAAGGCTACATCTGCCCGTGCCAGATATGGTGGAATCTCCTCCGGTTGTACTCTGCCTGTAAATCGAAACATTTTTGAAACATTCCGCTTCGCAATTTCTTTTTCTAACTCAGAACGATATCTGCCATCTCCGACCATAAGAAAACAAATATTTTCCCCTTTTAACAATTCCGCTGCTTTGGGCAATATATCCAGACCTTGTGCATACCCAATGTTTCCAGTGAAAACAACCGTAAACGCGTCCGTCATCTTCTGTTTTTCCATCGGCCTATAAAAATCCTCAGCATACTGTGGCCAATAATGGACCTTTTCATGACTGACAGGCACGTTCCTGTTACATATTGCATCCACAAAACTGGGGGATGTGGCAAAAATCTGATCTGTATTTTTATAAATATAATCGACCATTTTATTGATCGGTGTGATGATTGTTGGAGATGAAATTCCAGTCACCGTGATAATATTTTCAGGCCATAAATCTTGAACATACAGAAAATGCGGAATCTGGTGTTTTTTTGCGTACCAGCATCCGATCAATGCCTGTGTCATTGGAGACACTTCAAAAGTAAATACATAGTCTGCACGTATTTTTGAAAAAACTTTCATAAAATATCCGGATACTACAAAGGATAAATAGTTTGCAACCATACCAATGGAGCTGTTCCCCCTGGGAATCAGTGGAAGTCGGATAATGTCAATTCTGTTCCATGTTTCCCGGCGTCTTTTTGTATATCCGTATCCTTCAAAGAATTTTCCCATGGGATAATTGGGAATCCCCGTTACAACGGTTACTTTGTATCCTCGTTTTACCCATTCTTGGCACATATCATTGATACGGAAGGCTTCCGGATAAAAATACTGGGAGATTACTAAGAGATGTTTCCCACATGAATGATCCTCCTTTGAGGATGGCTCTCTGTTTTTTCCCTCTGTACGGGATATGGATTCATGCAGATCCACTTCCTGATAATTGATTCCAGGATAAAGGGAAAGTGCATGTGTGTAGCAACTATTCCCAAACGCTTTATTTACAAGTCCTTGAATTTTTCCTGGAATTTTACTCCCCAGCCACACTACTGGCTTTAAAGCACGGCTCATCCAGATCTTATGCCCGTGGACTTCTGCAATCTCCTTTACCATCTGGGATGTATTGGTCCATTCCGGGTTCTGCGGGATAAGGACTGCCGATGGAGTTTTCTGCTCTTTTACCAGCATGACCTGGCACAGGAATTCACACAGGTTGTCGATGTGCAGCATAGAGCGCTGGTTATTCACGACCGGAAATATCGGAAACTTCCTGGCCATCTTGGCTAGAGTAGGATAGTTGCCCCGGCTTCCTTTTCCATATATCATCGGGGGACGAATAACGATCACCTTAAAGCAGTCGTCAGCCATTTCTCTTACTGCTACATCGGCCTGGAGCTTGGAATCTCCATAGAAATTAGAGGGAGACGGAATTGTATGTGCATCAATGTACTTTTCTTTTCTGTAAGGAGCAGAGTCCCCGTAAATGATCATGGATGACATGAAAATAAACGTATGTATGCCCTCATCTTTTGCTTTCCGGCATATCTCTACTGCCAAATCCGTATTTATAGCATAGTACTTTTCTTTAATTTCTTCTGAAACGTGTCCCACGTCTGCATGAGCGATGCCGGCTACATGGTATACGATATCGTATTCAGAAAAGTTCATATCTCTCCACTGGTCGCTCAGGGTATCGGCGGTATGGACTTCCAGGATGTCCCCATAGTGTTTTTTTGCATATTCCACAAAAGAATCCCCGATATAGGAACCGGCTCCTGTAACGAGTATCTTCCTGGTTTGGGTATGATCCAACTCCACAGGCCCTCCGAAGCCGATGGTTCCAACCAGTTCCCGATCTGTTTTCCCATCTGTATAATGACGTCCTGTTTTTGCCATGTTTCCTGTTCCACCTTCCACGACAGAATCGTCCCTTGCCACCTTGGATACAGTTCCAAAGAAGCATCTGAGGTCGAACAGAAAGCTTTCCCTGTGAACATATTCACCATCCAGACGGGCTTTTTCAGGGATCTCGATTTCATCCCGCCCGTTGATCTGTGCCCATCCGGTCAAACCTGGCTTTACATCATTAGCACCATATTTATCCCGCTCGGCTGTCAGCACATCCTGATTCCACAGGCCGGGCCTTGGTCCGATAACGGACATGTTTCCGATAAAGATATCCCAGATCTGGGGCAGCTCATCCAAACTGTGAGCACGCAGGAATTTTCCTACTTTTGTTATGTACTGGTCCGGATTTTCCAACATATGGGTAGGAACATCGTGGGGGGTCGCCATTTTCATGCTCCGAAACTTATGTAGCTTGAAATACTGTTTATTTTGTCCGAGACGTTTCTGTGTAAAGAATACCGGACCCGGATCATCGATCTTTATGGCCGTTGCGATTCCGGCATAGACGGGAGCCAGAAGCATAAGGCCACCGAAGGAGAGGATGATATCAAGCCCCCTTTTAATGTACCGGTCATAAATTCCGGGAGTATAGCAGGCGTCCCCGACTGCTTCCAGATGGCCCTTTACGCCATCTGCATTTTCAACATCATTTTCATCCATGACGAAAATGACACGTTTTCCTTCCATCGGGTTTTTCTGTCCGGCATCCTTCTCATAAACGGAATCGCCCTTTTTCTTTTGGGCGAAAAGCCTTGTACAGACAAAAGCAGTGCCGACGGCTCCTGCGAACACAGCTATGATTCTTTTGATACTTTTCTTATCAGATGACATTCCTGGATCCCCACTTAAGATTTGATCTGTTTTTGTTCTGTCTGGAGCGTACAAACTCCGGCAGTATGGGCCGGATATCCCAGCCGTACTTCTCCAGCCTCCAGCTTTTCAAAGGCACAGACCTTTCCTCCCGCCTTTACAACAGCGCCTGCATTGATATGCACCGCATCTTCCAGCAATGTATCGTGATCCACGATGGCGCCCACTGAAATGATCGAGCCAATCCCAACCATGGCATGTGCATTCACCACCGCTATGGGTTCGATGATCGTTCCCTTCTGCAGCTGGGCTGAACCGCTTACATAGGCGGTTGGATGGATCAGGACTGGGACTTTAAAGCCAGCCGCTTCTGCTTTCTGGATCAGTTCCAGACGAAGGCGGTTATTTCCTATCCCTACAAAGCATTCCCCATACTGGCTGCGGAATCTCTCAAGTTCTGAAATGGTTCCGGCTGCGTTCGGATCATTATCGTCTAAAAATTCAATCCGTCCATATCCACAGGCAGCCGCTGTCTCCGCCACAATCTGGCCATGCCCTCCGGCTCCAAGGATCAGAAGTGTTTTCATAAAAGGCCTCCTGTCTCTGCTACGCAAGTGCCTAAACTCCATAAAAGCACTGCTAATCCGAATGGTTGGTAGTGCTTTATTCAAATCACATAAAGATCTATACATTTTTGGGATGGTAGGTCGTCACGATCTTCATGACCGCTTCACGAATTCCATCCCTGTCTTCATTGGTAGTCACATGCAGCTCTTCCAACTGCTGTTCAAATCTCCCCATATCAAACTCAATGGGCTTTCCAATATGAATTAACTTGTTGGGCGTATCCTGCATCCCCTCCTCGTTCATGAGGAGTTCCTCATAAAGCTTCTCTCCAGGCCGCAAGCCCGTGAATACGATGGGAATATCTGCATCCGGCGTGTACCCTGATAACCGGATCAGGTTCTTCGCCAGGTCCAGAATCTTCATGGGCTCCCCCATGTCCAGAACGAAGATCTCTCCGCCCTTTGCATAGGCCCCGGCCTGGAGAACCAGGGACACCGCCTCTGGAATCGTCATAAAATACCGAATGATATCCGGATGGGTCACCGTCACTGGACCGCCCTGCTCGATCTGCTTTTTAAAGAGCGGGATCACGGACCCGTTGCTCCCCAACACATTCCCAAATCGTACGGCCACAAAGTCTGTTTTTGACTTGGCGTTCATCATCTGCACCACCATCTCGCACATCCGCTTGGATGCCCCCATGATATTGGTGGGGTTCACAGCCTTGTCTGTGGAGATCAGAACGAACCGTTTTGTGCCGTACCTGTCTGCAGCCTTTGCGGTCTTATATGTACCAAACACGTTGTTCTTGATGGCTTCGTTGGGACTGTCCTCCATGAGTGGTACATGCTTGTGGGCCGCCGCATGGTACACAATGTCAGGACGATATTTCTCAAACACTGTATCGATCCGGTGGGTGTTTCTGACGGAGCCGATGAGTACTACCAGATCCAGGTCCGGATACTTTTCCCTAAGCTCTAGTTGGATGTCGTAGGCGTTGTTCTCATAAATATCAAAGATAATTAACTGCTTTGGAGCATGGCTGGCAATCTGACGGCACAACTCGCTACCGATGGAGCCGCCTCCCCCAGTCACCAAGATCACCTTTCCACTGACGTAATCCATGATTTCGTCCAGGTTTACCCGGATGGGATCCCGGCCCAACAGGTCCTCGATCTCCACATTCCTAAGCTTGGCGATGCTTACCTCGCCGTTGATCAACTGGTAGATACCCGGCAGGATCTTCACCTGGCGGCCTGTCTCTCGGCAGATTTCGATGATCGCCTTCCGCTCCCTGGCAGAAGCCGACGGAATGGCAATATAGATTTCATCGATCTTGTATTCCTCTGCAAGCCTTGGGATATCATTCCGGTTCCCGGCCACGGGAACGCCGTTTAGGAATTTTCCGTCCTTATTTTTATCGTCGTCCACAAAGCAGACCACGTAGCCGTTAACCAGGGAGCTGGTGGTCATCTCCTTTAAGATCACTGAGCCGGAAGTCCCGGCGCCCACGATCATGATCCGTTTCGCTGCCTTTTTGCTTTGGTTACCAAATAAGGAGATTACCATCCGGTAAGAAAGACGAATCCCAAGCTCTTCAGCACAGAGGGCTGCAAAAGACACTAGGAAGAAACTTCGGGGGACAGAAAACTGTAAGAGAACCATCCCAGCGATCTGAACTAAGGAGACCAGGCCGCAGGCTGCCACCACATGGAGGGCTTCCTGGACCCCAGCGACGCTCCACATGGTGGAGTACATCCGAGCCAGGAAAAAAATTACCAAGGAGGCCAAGATATAATAAGGAAGAAACATCAGGGCCGCCTGGGCATATTCCGGCGGAATCTTCGCCATATTTAAGTCAAAGCGGACAAAAAGGCCTAAAAAAGAGGCCAGGCAGAGCGCAAAAACATCTGCGACCATTAGGATACCCATGCGGACACGTTTGTCCTTGGGCAGGTATTTTTCCAGAAATTCGTACATCAGGTATTCCTCGAATTTGTTGTTTTTCCAGACTCTCAGGAGCAGGGACAAGCCCACACTTTCCGAATTAATTCGGACTCCCCGGCCGAGTTACAAGCTGGCATCCCGACCGGAGCCGGGACTACTGTCCCGTAACAGATCTCTCGGGCTTATGTTACTTCCCATAATCGTCCTTATCTGAAGCAACCTGCTTGCCCTCGCTTCCAGCAATTGCATTTTCCGTATAATTCAAACCATTACTTGACAGATAAAATGAAAGAGGATATTATTAATGTACTGGTGCTTTCTGTGAAAACGCGCTGGGAGAAAGAGATACGGGAGTGGAGAAAGATGGATTATAATTCTACATATGAACAGGAGATTGATCTCAAGGATTTGATGTTTATGGTGCTCCATAAGTGGAGACCGATTATTTTTATAGCGGTTGCCATGGCCCTGGTTTTGGGAGGAGTTAAAGGGGCTATGACGTATAAAAGCCAGAATGATCCGGAGACTGTGAAGGAAGCGGAAGAGAAGTATCAGGACGACTTAGAGCTTTATGAAAAAAATAAGGAAACCTGCGAACGGGAGATCGAGAATTTAAAAACAGACATTGCGAATCAGCAGGATTACCTGGACCATTCTATCTGGATTAACATGAGTCCCTATGATGTATGTGAATCCAGAATGGATCTTTATGTGACATCGGATTATGAGATTATGCCGGGGATGGTTTATCAGAATCCGGACTATACAGATACGATTCTTCAGGCTTATCAGGCAATGCTTACCAGCAGTGCAGTGATGGAAGACATTGCGAGGAACGTGGGGACAGAGCCCAGATATTTAAATGAGCTGGTCTCTGTAAATGTGGGTACGAATTCCGGCAAGCTGAATCGCCTTCTGACCATCAGTGTGAAGCATATGACAAAGTCTGAAGCCCAGAAAGTAATGGAAGAGATCCTGGACCATATGGATGATATGCAGGCGCAGATTACAGCAGGTATTGGTGAGCATATGGTAAATACGGTAAACCATGGTGTCAGCGCTATGGTGGATTTATCTTTAGCAGATAAGCAGAGAGCCGAAACAGAGCGTTTAACTGCTTTAAATGACAGCCTGGAGGCCAAGCAGAAAGCTTTGGAGGACATGGAAGAGCCCAAGGAGGCTGTTTCTTCCAAGATGGCTGCGTTGAAGAGTGGGATTAAGTATGCTGTTCTTGGCGGCGTTCTTGGTGGATTTATTGTGGTGTTCTGTGTATGCGTGGCTTTTCTTATGAGCGATAAGCTATATTCGGCCCGGGAGCTTAAGAATCGTTACAGAGTCAAAATTCTTGGGACTCTGCCTATTGCCAATAAGAAGATGCTCAGGGGCGTGGATGCATGGCTGAATCGCCTGGAAGGGCGTGCGGGTGCCGTCAATGAGGATGTGGAATATGCTCTGATTGCGGCCAATATCCGTAATTATACAGAAAATATGAAATCCCTTCTTGTCACTGGAAGTGCTGATCCGGAAATGGTAAATCATGTGGCAGAGAAGCTGACGGCAGAGCTTTCAGGGATTAATGTGACAGCAGGCGGGAACATGCTTCAGAATGTGGAAACCCTGAAGAAGCTCCCGGAGTGTGACTGTGTGGTTCTTGTGGAAAAATGTCAGGAATCCAAGTACAGCACAGTGGAACTGGAAATTGAAAAAGCTACGGATTTACAGAAAAATATTGTGGGCTGTGTAGTATTTGAATAGAAACTATGAGCCGCTGCGCGATATCCTGCTGCAGCGGTTCTTTTATTTACAGTGAAAGTCCCGGACGGCAGCCGTGAATGAGCCATGCTTGCATGAGCGAATACACGGATATCGGACGGGCAAGCCAGTATGAGTAAGCAGGGCGACAGCCCGGATTACGAATACTGGCGGCAGTTGCGGGAGCACGAAGTGCGGAGCAACAGACTTTCAAGTATGGTGTTGCCCGGTAGCCGTAAGACGGCGCATGCTTGCATGCAGAGTCTCATGGATATCGGGCAACCAAACCGGTATGAGCAAAAAAGCCATGCGAACGAAGTAAGCAGGGCATAGGGATTACTATGAAAGTTTCTCCCGAGGCTCTGTCAAGGAAGGAGATATAAAGGAATGGCCAAATATTTTGGAGCAGATGGCTTCCGCGGGGAAGCCAATGAAGCCCTTACAGTGGAACATGCTTATAAGATCGGACGGTTCGTAGGGTGGTATTATGGCCGGGGAGGCCGGGAGCGCCCCGTCAGGGCGGTAATTGGGAAGGATACGAGAATTTCTTCGTACATGTTTGAATATGCCCTTACAGCGGGGCTTACGGCTTCCGGTGCGGACGTTTATCTCCTGCACGTTACAACCACTCCCAGCGTATCTTATGTTGTGAGGACAGAGGGCTTTGACTGTGGAATCATGATCTCCGCCAGCCATAACCTGTACTATGACAATGGAATCCAGCTGCTGAACAGAAATGGCGAAAAGATGGAAGAGGAGATGATTCTTAAGGTTTTAGCATATCTGGATGGATATTCCGAAGAAATTCCCATGGCTGTCAGGGAAAAAATCGGCAGAACCGTTGACTATGCTGCAGGGAGGGACCGCTATATCAGTTATTTGACTTCACTGGCCGCCCGCTCTTTTGAGGGAAAGAAGGTGGGGCTGGACTGTGCCAATGGCAGCGCCTGGATGATTGCAGAGAACGTGTTCGACGCTCTGGGGGCTGAAACTTATGTGATACACAACGAACCTGACGGCAGAAATATTAACCGGAATTGTGGTTCCACCCATATGGAAGACCTGCAGAAATGTGTGAGGGAAAATCATCTGGATGTGGGCTTTGCCTTCGACGGTGACGGGGACAGGTGCCTCTGCGTGGATGAGAATGGAGAGGTGGTAAACGGGGATTTGATTTTATATATTTACGGCCGCTATCTGAAGGAGCGCGGAAAGCTCGCGGGGAATCGGATAGTGACCACGGTCATGTCCAATTTCGGGCTCTATAAGGCCCTGGACGAGATTGGCATTGAATATGAAAAAACCGCCGTCGGCGACAAATATGTATACGAAAACATGTTTTCCAATGGTTACCGCCTCGGCGGGGAACAGTCCGGCCATATAATTTTTAAGAAATATGCTACCACAGGGGATGGCATCCTGACAGCTATTAAAATGATGGAGGTCATGCTGGAGAAAGGGATGACTTTAAGTCAGCTTGCGAAGCCTGTAACCATATATCCCCAGGTCCTTGTAAATGTCCGTGTTAAGGATCAGGCGAAGGCCATGGCAGATCCGGAAGTGAAGCAGGCAGTGGACTGGGCAGCAAACCGGCTTAAAGGGAACGGCCGGATTCTGGTACGTGAGAGTGAAACGGAGCCGCTTCTCAGGATTATGGTGGAAGCCGGGGAAAAGGCGGTTTGCGGGGAATGTGCGGAATTTGTGGCACGCACGATTATTGAGAGAGGGCATCAGGAGGACTAAACAATGTGTGGAATTGTAGGATATACAGGAAAAGAACAGGCAGCACCAATTCTTTTGGACGGTTTGGAAAAGCTGGAATACCGTGGATATGATTCCGCGGGAATCGCGGTCTGTGGGCTGGAGAAAAACGGGGAGCCCGGCATTGAGGTGGTAAAGGCCAAGGGGCGGTTAAAAGTACTCTGTGAAATGACAGACAGCGGACGTTCCATTGGCGGTGTATGCGGAATTGGACATACCCGCTGGGCCACCCACGGCGCACCGTCTGTGGCCAACTCTCATCCGCATTTTTCGAAGGACAAACGCGTGGTGGTGGTTCACAATGGAATCATTGAAAATTATCAGGAGATTGAAGCGAAACTGGTGAAAGAGGGATGTGTATTCTCGTCAGAAACGGATACAGAGGTCGTGGCGCATCTGCTGGATAAATATTATACAGGAGATCCGCTGGATGCCATCAGCAGGCTTCTGGTACGGATCCGCGGCTCCTATGCCCTGGGAATTCTTTTTAAGGACCGCCCCGGAGAAATTTTCGCTGTGAGGAAGGACAGTCCCCTGATCGTTGGAACTTCGGAAGAGGGAAATTTTATTGCATCGGATGTCCCTGCAATTTTAAAGCACACCAGAAGGGTCTGCTTTATTCAGAATATGGAAATTGTCAGGCTGACTGCAGATAAGGTCCGGTTTTACAATCTGGATAAGGAAGAAATTGAGAAGGAATTTACAGAGGTCAGCTGGGATACAGAAGCTGCCGAGAAGGGCGGATTCCAGCACTTCATGTTAAAGGAAATTTATGAGCAGCCCAGGGCGGTCCGGGATACCATCAGTCCCAGAATCCGTGACAAACATGTGGTTCTTGAGGAGCTGGGTATGACAGACGAGGAGATTGCAAAGGTACAGCGGATTCAGATGGTTGCCTGCGGCTCCACTTACCATGTGTGCATGGTGGCCAAATATGTCATGGAAGAAGTCGCAAGGATTCCGGTGGATGTGGACCTGGCCAGCGAATTTCGATACAGGAATCCTGTCATGGAGAAAAATACGCTGGTCGTTGTCATAAGCCAGTCCGGTGAAACTGCCGATTCTCTGGCGGCCCTTCGGGAAGCGAAAAAAATGGGCCATAAGGTTCTTGGAATTGTGAATGTGGTGGGGAGCTCCATTGCCAGAGAAGCGGATAATGTATTCTACACCTGGGCCGGGCCGGAGATTTCCGTGGCCACCACGAAGGCATACAGCACACAGCTTGCTGCTGTGTATCTTCTGGCCATTTATTTCGGCACTGTCCGCGGATTCATTGACGGTGCACAGCATGAGAAGATGGTGGAAGAGCTGGAACGGCTGCCGGAGAAAATTGAGCGGATTCTGGAAGAGAAGGAAAGGATTCAGTGGTTTGCCACAAAGTTCTCCCATAGCAGGGACATTTTCTTCATCGGCCGTGGCCTGGACTATGCCGCGTCCATGGAGGGTTCCCTGAAATTAAAGGAGATTTCCTATATTCATTCGGAGGCATACGCGGCAGGGGAGCTGAAGCACGGAACCATCTCCCTGATTGAAGACGGAATTCTTGTGATCGGTGTGGCCACTCAGAACCGCCTGTTTGAAAAGATGGTCAGCAATATGGTGGAGGTAAAGAGCCGCGGAGCTTATGTTCTGGGGGTAACCAGCTATGGGAATTACGCCATGGAGGATACAGCGGATTTCACCATCTATGTCCCGAAGACCATGGAATGTTTTGCTACCAGCCTGGTTGTGATTCCGCTCCAGCTTCTGGCTTATTATATCTCTGTTTCCAAGGGGCTGGACGTGGATAAACCAAGGAATCTGGCAAAATCCGTGACGGTGGAATAGATGCCCCATTGACCAGATATGGCTAATAGACAAAAACGGCTAATGCATGTTTAATAGAACCAAGGAGGGGAATAAACATGGTTAGCTATGCCAGGTTGTGGGAAACAATGAAGAAAAAAGGCGTCAGCCAGTATTGTCTGATTACCAAATATAATGTCAGCGCCGGGCAGATTGGCCGTCTGAAGAAAAACATGAATGTGTCAACGCATACCCTTGAGTTCCTCTGCAATATCTTACAGTGCCCGATTGAAGATGTGGTGGAAATCACATTGGAGCCCTGGGAGGAGTTCAGTGAGAAGCGTCAGACAGCGGCGCCTGCAGTGGAAAGATAGGAGAGAGGAAAAAATCCTTCATGGAATGAAAAAATTTCATGAAGGATTTTGTTTTTTTCCGGAGCATTCTGGTGTATGATAAAACAGGAAATGAATAGGAGGCAGACAATGGACTACTACGGAACCCTGGGCCCGTCCTGTGGAGAGACCAGGATATTAAAAAGAATGTTTGAGGCAGGAATGACAGGAATACGGCTGAACCTGTCCCACGGGGACCTGGAAAAGAGCGCAGCCTGGATGGACATGCTGTCGGAGGCAGCAGGGGCCTGTGGGATAAAACCGCAGATTCTCATTGACCTGCGGGGGCCGGAGCTGCGAATTGGCCGGTTGGAAAGTGAAGTCCTGATTCCGGAAGGCAGCACTGTGATATTGAGTGAAGATGGATTTAAAGTACCGGAACCGTTTCTTCGGGCAGCAAAGCCGGGAGATCATGTGCTGGTGGATGATGGAAAGCTGGAACTTTTGGTGGAGGAAGTGGAAAGCGGATGCGGGGTTCCGAAAAAGCGGCAGTTTGTCCGGACAAAGGCTCTCCGGGGAGGCATATTGAAATCAGAAAAAAGTCTGGCCATTGTGGGGAAAGAGGTTCCCATGCCGACCCTGACGGAAAGTGATTATAAAAATCTGGCTCAGGCGTCCGAATATGGAGTCACAGGCGTAATGCTGCCATTTGTGCGGGGCAGGGAAGACCTTATAACTTTAAAAAAGGCGCTTTTGGAGGCCGGGGCACCGCAGATTAAGCTCTTCGCAAAAATAGAAAACCTCCGGGGAGCTCAGATTATAGAAGAGCTGTTTCCGTATTGCGACCAGGTGGTGATCGCCAGGGGGGATCTGGGAAACGCCATGCCTTTATGGAAGCTGCCCGGGATGCAGAAAAAACTGGCTGCAAAGTGCCGGAAAGCCGGGATGCCGTTTATGGTAGTGACACAGATGCTGGATTCCATGCATGAGCGGGCTGTTCCCACCAGAGCTGAGGTTCTGGATATTTATAATGCCGTTTTGGATGGTGCCGCGTCTCTGATGCTTACAGGCGAAACAGCGGCGGGAAAATATCCGGTGGAAGCCATGGAATATCTGGTGAAAACGGGAGAGGAAGCCCTTGGAGATATTTAAGACATGCGGCTTCGTTCTTTTTCCCACCGGTAAATGGTGGAATTTTCGGCGGGATAGCTGGGGACCTTTCCGCTGAGAGCCATGTTGATGACCTCACGTGAATAGTGCTTATGAGGGACAAAGAGGTCCGGCAGTTCCAGGTGGAGCGCGCCGCACTTTTTGCATTTGAGCCTTCGAAGCAGGAATATATGTGTTTGACCGTCCGCCAGGATTACCTGGCGGCGTTTGCTGTCACGGACCTTTAAGACGCCCTGACAGGAGGGACAGACAGAGGGTTTATCAGAGACTGCACGGTAGATCCCGTTTTTCATTACGACATGATACTGTGTGAGGATTATCATTTGTGTACCTGCCAATCTGAGCATGCTTACAGCCCGTCTGAAAACGAAAGGTTATTGGCAGTAACCGTTCAGGAGGGGCTGTGCGTTCACTTTGCCGGCCGTACGAAAACGCAGCGGCCGTGTTACCTTTAATGTATCAGTTGTAGCGTATGGGAATTAGAAAAGAAATGCAAAAAAGGTGTGATACTGTCAAAGAAAACGAAAAATTAATATAAAAAACGACAAAATGTCGAAGAATATCGAGAAATGTATTAAAAAAGCCTCCCGAAGGAGGCTAAATATACAGGCTACAGACTCTTTTCTTCTTCCCACATTTTAACGGGCATGCCATTGACTTCCACATTATCTTCTACCGCAATGACCAGGAAACGGCGCCCTTCTAAAAATCTGGTTTCCACCAGATCCAGACGATCCGGATTGACTCTGATGTCCACGTCCGGGGTTTTCAGGGCAAATTTTCCGGAGCCGGTGATGGCAGGGACCAGAATGGAAGTGCTTTCTCCGGCGGCTTCCTCGTAAACCGTATCGAAACGCTCCAGCTGTTCTGGTTCCACGCCGCTTTTTTCCAGCAGATCCTTTACCTCCGGTTTGGAGAGACGCAAAGGCTCCATATCTTCCTTATGTTCCTCTGACATTTCCGTCAGGTTTTCATGGATTTGCCGTACAATCTGATAATCACACTGTTCACCCAGGGTATCGGAAAGGATTTCCTGAAAGGCTTCCTTCTGGGCGCTCCAGGAAACGGGGGACGGGGCGCCTAAGCAGGTGTCAATAAATTCATAATGAAGCTCTTCCGGATTTTTGGAAAAATACAAAATGCTGTGGATATCCGCGCTTCTGTCATTGAAGGCCGGGAATAAAAAGCCTGTCATTGGCGGCTGCACCCACCAGTCCCGGGGCCGTTCTTCAATAAGATTCGTGGTTTCATTGTAGGAGAGACCAGGCTCAGAGAGCTTTACCGGACAAATACAACAGAGAATATGGTTGTATACCTCTTCTGATGCATCAAACATTTCTTCATGGTCCGCAGCCCTTCCCGGCACGTCGTATGCGCTGTGAATCAAAATGATATAATAGTTTTCACCATAATCATAATTTTCAATAACTTTATTATAGAAGGAATCCACCACTTCGTCATCGGTCAGTTTGTCTTCACGGAGTTTCATAAGGAGAGAATGGGCACTGCCTTCTCCTTCATCATGGATGGAGTATTCCAGATTATGGAGATTTTTTCCGATGCCGCCCGATAAGGCTTTTCTGAAGATTTCATAATATTTGAAAATTTCTTCCTCAGACAGAGCAAAAAATGCCTCTTTTAAGGAGGTTTTAATTTGCTTTTCCGCATCCACATAGCATCCGCAGATGCGGGTGATGGCATTGTTATCTTTTTTGAATTGTTTCTTTATTTCTGAAATTTCGCGTTTATTCATTGCATGTCTCCTGATTTGAAAGATTTTCTGTAACGGTATCGTCGGTTTTGTCCGCCAGTGCCCGGAGCCCCAGGGTATAGACATCAGCGCCCAGACCGATAATGATGCCGGTTGCAATGGGAGAGATCACGGAATGGTGACGGAATTCCTCCCGTTTATGTACATTGGACATATGAAGCTCAATTATGGGGCATTCCAGCATCTCCAGGGCATCGGAGATCCCATAGCTGTAATGGGTCCAGGCCCCGGCGTTAATCAGGACGCCATCATAATGTTCCAGATAAGCTTCATGGATTTTATCCACCATTTTCCCCTCATCATTGGTCTGAAAGCAGGTGACAGAAACGCCCAGCTCCTCAGCCAGGGAAAGAACCTTTTCATTGATTTCATCCAGAGTGACAGTACCATACTGCCGGGGATCGCGTTTCCCGAACATGTTGTGGTTGACACCGTGAAGCAGCATGAATTTTTTTATAAAAGACACCTCCTCGTGAATTGTAGCTAAACGGAAATGCCTGCTGACGCAGGCATCTCCATGCATGAAAGTCAGTTGCTCCGCACTTCGCGTTCCCGCAACTGCCGCAGTATTCGCAAATCACCCTGCTCACTTCATTCGCATGACTTTTTTGCTCATACCGGCTTGGTTGCCCGATATCCGTGAGATTCTGCATACAAGTATGCGCCGTCTCATGGCTGCCGGCCAATACTTTCACCGTAATTATAAAAGTATTTTACCTGTGTTTTTATGGCTTTGCAAGTATAAAACAAAAGCTTATAGAAAAGACTATACAGAGAAAATGCAACTGCTGCCTGTAACTATTCAGCAGGTTTGTGCATCTTCTGGACAGTTGCCTGTTAAAAGAGTACTCTAAAAAAGAAAGTGAGGAACAAGGAATATGAGTCGTTTTTTACAGTGTCCGGACTGCCATGGAATCGCTCTCGTCATATATGGAGAGGACAATGCCGGCTGTGGTACTTATGATAAGCTTCATGCCAACACAACAGACGCGGCGCTTGAAAAGCACCTGCCGGTAGTCAAAGTGGAAAATGGAAGGGTGAAGGCCCGGGTGGGGGAAAATGATCATCCCATGGAGGAAGACCATTACATTACCTGGGTATATCTGGAAACGACCCGCGGCGGGAGCTTAAGGGTATTAAAGCCCGGAGATAAACCCATGGTGGAATTTGTTCTGAGTGACGGAGAGAGGCCGCTGGCGGTATATGAATACTGCAACCGCCACGGCCTCTGGAAAGCAGAGCTGTAATGCCTGCGCCGGCAGGCATATCCGTTTACAGAGCGATTAAGCTCTCATCATCAGGTACGTAAATGTTGCCGCTGTAATAGCGTTTTCCCTCGCTTTTATAAAGGCGTTCACGCCCGGCCACATTGCTGTCTTCTGTGTGCCACAGTACCAGATTGGGGATCTGCATGGCTTCTGCCAGCTCGCAGGCGTCCTTGACGGTACTGTGGTGCTTTTCATATGGCTTCCATACATCGCGCTCCACATACAGGCAAAATGCCTCATGAAGCAGCCAGTCACAGCCTCTGAGATACCGCTCGCAGGCCGGATTGAAGGGCTCGTCCCCCAGGCATGTCAGCTTCCTTCCATTATTCAGGGTCAGAGTAAAGCCGAACTGTCTGGCCTTTGTGGAGTGAATATCAAAGAAGGTAACATGGTAGCTTAAAATCTGCCGGGTTTCCCCATCCTTAACAGGCACCAGATGGATTCTGGAGCCGATCATATCATAAAATTTTCCCTGGATGGTCAGGCGGCATAAGGTTTTAATAGTTTCAACCAGTTCTTCGTGGCAGTAAATGAAAGCATCCCCACCATACTGGTCCTGCCGCATTTTTGTGGCGATCATGCGGATCATCCAGATAATGCCCAGAATGTGGTCTGTGTGCTCATGTGTGACAAAGATATGGTGAATTCTTGAGAGAGATACCTGCATGTTGTCCAGAATCTTCAGGATTCCGTTTCCGCCGCCGGCATCCACCATAAAGTATTCATCACTGTCTCTTAAAGCGAAGCAGGTGTTATAAAGGTTCGTTACCGTGGCATTTCCGGTTCCGAAAACATAAAGAAGTTCCCGATCCATGTAAAAATCCCCTTTTTCTTTTTATTGTCTTTTAAATATGAATATGTTACTATAAAATAGAAGGAAAAGCAATTACCGGCAAGTGAAAAAATGGGAAAAATGTAATAGTTCAGGCTATCTGAACTGTTACGGAAAATCAAAAAGAAATTTGCCGGAAATGTATGTGGGAGGGAAAAGCAATGAGAGATTTGGCGTATCTGAAACTTTTAGCCAGGGAGTATCCGACGGTCAAGGCGGCATCCAGCGAGATTATTAACCTGATGGCGATCCGCGGACTTCCGAAAGGAACAGAGTATTTCTTCAGTGATCTTCACGGAGAATATGAGGCGTTTATCCACCTTTTGCGGAGCGCATCCGGTATTATCCGGGAAAAAATTTCAGAAACTTTTGGTTATGTGATTTCCGATGAAGAGGAAATCGCACTGGCGAATCTGATTTATTATCCGGAACGGGTCCTGCGGGTGACAAAGAGAGAAAAACGTTACAACGATGACTGGCAGCGCATCAATATTTACCGTCTGGTGCGGATCTGTAAGGAGGTCTCTTCCAAATATACAAGATCCAAGGTGCGTAAAAAAATGCCGCCGGCATTCGCATATATTATTGACGAACTTCTTCATGTGGACTACAATGATGAAAACAAAAAGATATATTATGACGAGATTATCCATTCCATTATTGATAACAAAATGGGTTCAGAGTTTATCACAGCTCTCTGCAATCTGATTCAGAACCTTACCATTGACAATTTACATATTATCGGTGATATTTTTGATCGTGGACCGCGTCCCGATATTATTATGGACGAGCTGATGCAGTTCCACGATGTGGATATCCAGTGGGGAAACCATGATATTTCCTGGATGGGTGCGGCAACGGGAAATCTGGCATGTATCTGCAACGTACTGCGGATTGCCATCCGCTATAACTGCTTTGACCTTCTGGAGGACGGATATGGAATCAACCTTCGTCCGCTTTCCATGTTTGCCGCACGGGTTTATAAGGACGATCCCTGCGAGCGGTTCATGCCGAAGATTCTGGATGAAAATATTTATGATGCTGTGGATCCGGGCCTGGCGGCCAAGATGCATAAGGCCATTACAATCATTCAGTTTAAGGTGGAGGGGCAGATTATCAAACGCCATCCTGAATATGAGATGAATGACAGAACCCATATTACCAGAATCGACTTCACTAAGGGAACCGTACAGATTAAGGGAAAAGATTATAAGATGCTGGATATGAATCTTCCTACCGTGGATCCAAAGGATCCTCTGAAGCTTTCGAAGGAGGAGGAAGAGTTAATACACAATCTGTGTATGTCCTTTAAGCACAGCAGTGTGTTCCACCGCCATATCCGCTTTGTGTATTCCCACGGAGCCATGTACAAATGCTGCAACTCCAACCTCCTTTATCACGGCTGTATTCCCATGAAGGAGAACGGGGAGTTTGAATCATTAAACATCAATGGAATCATTTACTCCGGAAAGCGGATGCTGGATTACATTGAGGATGCGGTGAAAATGGCTTATTTCCTTCCTGATGACGACTCCTCAAAGGAATGGTACAGGGATCTGATGTGGTATCTGTGGTGCGGTCCCAAGTCTCCGGTATATGGAAAAGATAATATGGCTACTTTTGAGGGATATTTTGTAGCAGACAAGACTGTGGCCAAGGAAACCATGAACCCCTATTATAAGCTGAGTACAAAAGAAGAATTCTGTGATAAAATTCTGAAAGAATTTGGCCTGCCTGTGGAGGGTTCCCACATCATCAACGGCCATGTTCCGGTAAAGCTTAAAGATGGTGAAAGCCCGGTGAAGGGAAATGGAAAGCTGTTTGTAATTGATGGAGGCCTTTCCAAATCCTACCAGCCAAAGACAGGCATTGCGGGATATACGCTGATTTTCAACTCGCGCCATCTGGCACTGGCAGAGCATAAGCCTTTTGATCCGAACCATGAGAACACGCCCAAAGTAACTATTGTAGAAAAAATGAAAAAGCGTGTGATGGTGGCCGATACGGATACCGGAAAAGAACTGGCGGCAAAAATTGCAGATCTGAAGGAGCTGGTTGCGGCTTACCGGGGCGGTATTTTAAAAGAAAAATTAGAGTAACTTATAACATCTAAGGAGAACTGAATGAGCAAAGAAGAATATCTGAGAGGTCTGGAGGAGGCGCTGGCCGGGGAAGTTCCGGCATCAGTGATTCGGGAAAATATGAATTATTACAATTCTTATCTTTCCCAGGAAATGGCAAAAGGAAGAACGGTGGACGAAATTGCAGAGGAGATCGGGGAACCGAGGATTGTCGCCAGAACCATCATAGACTCCTGTGAGGCATCAGGAGAGGTGTTTGGGACTGAAGGGGATCCATATGGGAGTAATGGAGAGGGAGCTTACGAAAGCTCTTTTGACAGAAATCCTTACGGAGGGAATACCTCTCCTCAGATTCATTATTTAAATCTGAACAAGTGGTACTGGAAGCTTCTGCTGATTCTTATGGCATTGGCTGTGGGCTCCCTTGTATTCAGCATTGTCGGAGGAATTTTCGCACTGTTGATCCGATTTGCCGGACCGATTCTCATAATTTTTCTGGTGATCTGGTTCTTTAGAAATATCAGAGACTGACAGAAACCCGCAGAATTCTGCGGGTTTTTCATATAATGGAAAAACGAAAGAAAATATTAAGAATGTATGAATTTAGTCGAATCAGTTGACAAAAACATCAGAAGGAAATATAATTTGTTTGTAACAAGATTTAACATATTTGTAACAAAAGGTAAAAAACGTAAAAAAAATGTTAGGGGAATATATGACAAACAAATTATTTAGAACCGTCGGATTTTTTTGCTTCTGTACTGCAATCGTGGCTTTTGGACCCCAAAAGGCTCTGGCTGCCCAGGAAGGCCCGGGATACCAGACAAGCACCGCGATGCTGATTCGTGTGGATGATATGAGCACGGATATCCATTCTGAGCCCAGCGAGGATTCTGAAATTGTGGGACAGGCCCATACAGGCGCTACATACGATGTCCTCGAACTGGTAGACGGCCAGTGGGCGAAAATTTCCGCAGGAGACTTTGAAGGATATTTAAATACCGTAACGACAGCTGCGACTGTTGCCGAAACCGCAGAGGAAGTAGTCGTGGATGTGGCAGCAGAAAGACGGGCCGCTCTGGTAGAATATGCGGTACAGTTTGTCGGCAACCGTTATGTGTATGGCGGGACCAATCCCAACACAGGGGCGGACTGTTCTGGATTCACTTCTTATGTGATGAGACATTCTGCGGGAGTTGAACTGCCCCATTCTTCCAGCGGACAGTCAGGGCATGGCCGGGCTGTCAGCGCAGCGGAAATACGCCCGGGAGATCTGGTTTTCTATGGAAGCGGAAGCCGCATTAACCACGTAGCCCTGTATATCGGTGATGGCCAGGTGGTTCATGCTTCCAATGAAAGAAATGGAATCAGGATTTCCAACTGGAGATATAGAAATCCGGTAAAAATTGTAAATGTGATGGGAGATTAAGTAATCGTTTAGTATCTGAAATATTATAGGACAAATCAAACAGCCCGCAGGGAAAGGAAAAGCCTGCGGGCTGTTTTTACTTTATTCCCGCGGCCAATGAGCCGGGTGCCGCGCCTGCACGGGCATCCGGTTCATTGCCGCGGGGAATTTTTGCCGGGAGTTGCAGCAGACATTACTGACGTTTGCCGTGGCGAATCAGACGAAATGCACCTGCCTGTTCCAGGGCTTTTGCAACCAGAATAAAAAGCAGGGAGTCCACCGGCCATTGAATCAGGTTTTTTATGATCCGGGCCGGAAGAATGGCCAGATAGCCCTTCCCGTTCAACAAGGAAAGCCAGTAGGTGCCAAGGATGATGTTGCAGAGAACTACAACGATAAACTTTGCTGCCAGCATCCGGCGCAGGCTTAAAGGCCGCTTATAGAGAAAAAGTCCATAAATGAAAGCAGCCAGCATGGCATTGAAGGTAAAGCCGAACATGAATCCTCCATCCGGCTTTATGAGATACTTTACCACGTCCATGGCGCCGCCGAACAGACATCCCACCACAGGGCCGAACAGATAGTCCACCAGTTCGTTGGGCAGGGCTCCAAGACCGATTTTTAAATTGGGGGTTACACGGATGGAATAGTATCCAAGAATCACAGACATTGCGCCGAACATGGCACAGGTAGTGACTGTGCTTACATTTTTGAATTCATGATAGGATTCAGAAATTAAAGCAAGCAATTTTTTCATAAAAATACCTCCTTTGCAGAATTCCGGTAACGGTTCGGATAACATCTGAACGGTTACGGCACACAGCCACTTAGAATTGCTTCGCGATGGGCTGTATGCTCGTGCCACTGCATTTTCATACGGCCAGCACGTAAAACGTGCAGGCCTACCTGAACTGCTACGAATTCTGACGCAGCAGGAGGTATGTGAAAATCCTCTGAGGCAGTGGGATGCGATATGTGCACCGCGGGCTCTGACCCTTCGTCCCGCCAGCAACTCCCCGTCTGGCAGACACTTAACGCGCACACGTCTACTCTGCATATTTTATATTACTGTCACAGGAGCAGGATATCTTTTGCTCCTGGCATCATCATATCACAGGATTGCACGAAAGAGAAGCGGAATTTCAGAATATTTTCGCTGTTTTGCTGTCTGTACATTTCATAACTCCCATTTTATAATGTATCGTAATTGTTACTGATTGTGATATCAGGGTCAAAAGGTCATACATATCAGAAACATGTACTCAGGAGGAATGACAATGAGCAGAAGCGAGGGAAAGGATTTAACAGCAGGCGCTCCTCTGAAACTGATTTTGGGTTTTGCAATTCCCATGCTGCTGGGATTTTTGTTTCAGCAGTTTTACAATATGGTGGATACCATCATTGTGGGCCAGTGTCTGGGGGTCACCGCATTGGCGGCAGTGGGTTCCACAGGTTCCATCAATTTCATGATTAATGGATTCTGCATCGGTGTTTCCAATGGTTTTGCCATACCGGTGGCACAAAAATTCGGTGCGGGAGACCATAAAGGCATGAGAAAATTTGTGGCCAATGCCGTCTGGCTGGCGGCCGCTTTTTCGGCGGTTATGACAGTGATTGTGGGAATTCTCTGCATGGATATTTTAAGATGGATGAATACGCCATCAGACATCATCGACGGTGCTTATGATTACATATTTGTGATTTTTCTGGGAATTCCGGTCACATACTTTTACAATCTTCTGGCGGGAATCATCCGAAGTCTTGGAGACAGTAAAACGCCGGTATATTTCCTTTTACTGTCCTCGGTTTTAAATATCGGACTGGATTTTTTTACCATTCTTGTGATGGGGATGGGTGTAGGCGGCCCGGCCCTGGCAACAGTGGTTTCCCAGGGGATTTCCGCGGTTTTGTGTCTGGCCTATATGGTGAAAAATTTTCCGATTCTTAAAATGACTTTGGACGAGAAAAGACCGGACGGCGACATGATAAAAGTGCTTTGTGTCATGGGAATTCCCATGGGACTTCAGTATTCCATTACGGCCATCGGGAGCGTAGTGCTCCAGACGGCCGTGAATTCCCTGGGTTCCCTGGCTGTCGCGGCGGTATCCACAGGGAGCAAAGTCAGCATGTTTTTCTGTGCCCCCTTTGATGCCCTTGGCGGCACCATGGCCACCTACGCAGGGCAGAACGTGGGTGCAAGAAAACTGGATCGGGTAAAACAGGGCGTTTGGACGGCCAATGTCATCGGATTTATTTATTCCATTGCCGCTTTTGCGTTTTTATATTTCTTTGGGAGACATATTGCCCTGCTGTTTATGGATGAGAAAGAAACGGAGCTGATCGGACAGGTAGCCTTATTTCTCAGGATCAACAGTCTGTTTTATATTCCTCTTACCATGGTCAATGTGGTTCGGTTTGCTATCCAGGGGCTGGGATACAGTACCTTTGCTATTCTGGCAGGTGTCTGCGAAATGGCGGCCAGAGCATTTGTGGGATTTGTACTGGTGCCTGTGTTCGGCTTTCTGCCGGCCTGCTTTGCCAGCCCTCTGGCCTGGATTTGCGCGGATTTGTTTTTAATTCCGGCTTTCAGTCATTGTATTAAAAAGTTAAAATTTATGTTTGGCGAATAGATTTTGAAAACCTGTGCCATACTAAGGGTGTAGTAAATGAAAACCACTTTAGGAGGTACTTCAAATGTCTAAGAACAGCTATGATATGGACAACAGCACAAGAAACAGCAGCCAGAATAATAATCAGAACAGCAGCCAGAACAACAGCCAGAACAACAGCCAGAACAACAGCCAGAATAAAAGCCAGAACAGCAGCAAAAATTCCGGCAGAAACGGCAGCCAGAACTGCAGAGACAACTACTAAACCATACAGTACAGAACGCGGCAGGGAAATTGCTCCCTGCCGCACTTTACTTTCATACATAAGATTACGTTCGGTGTAACATGTCCCAGGACAAGGGAATATCTTATAGATAAGAATATATCAATGGAGGGAACCATGTTCCAGACCATTTCCATGAGACAACTGGAAGAGATCCTGAACCGGGGAGGAGATTTTATCCTCTTAGATGTCCGGGACAGGGAAGAGTACGGGAGAGGGCATCTGGAGGGGGCAGTAAACCTGCCCCTGTCAGAAATTGAACAGGCCGATGAAATACTTTCCAGAGACAGGGAAATTATCGTTTACTGCACCCACGGTTCCAACAGCCTTCTGGCGGCCAGGGAACTTTCCAAAATGGGCTTCCGTGCCGTTAATACCTATGGGGGCCTTTCTTATTACCGGGGACGGCATTATGTTTCTTCATAAAAAATCATTTGACAGAGGTTTAAACTGCCCTTAAAATGAAGAGGAAATGGTAATAGTTCAGAGCTGTCTGAGCTGTTGCGGGAAACGGGAAATCATGTGACAGGAGAAAAAGCTTTGGAACATTTTGAGTTAATTGCTCCCTGCCATTTTGGGCTGGAAGCAGTCATGAAAAAAGAGATCACGGACCTGGGCTATGAGGTGGGCCAGGTGGAGGATGGCCGCGTGACCTTTACCGGTGACGCAGAGGCCATCTGCCGTGCCAATATATTTTTGAGAACCACAGAGAGGATTCTGTTAAAGGCAGGGAGCTTTCATGCAGAAACCTTTGAGGAACTGTTCCAGGGAACAAAAGCCATTCCGTGGGAGCGTTACATTCCCCGGGATGGCAGGTTCTGGGTTGCCAAGGCTTCCTCCATAAAGAGCAGGCTCTTCAGCCCGTCTGATATTCAGTCCATCATGAAAAAGGCCATGGTGGAGCGGATGAAGGGGGCCTATGGGATTTCCTGGTTTCCTGAAAATGGTGCCAGCTATCCTCTCAGGGTTTTCCTTTATAAAGATGTGGTAACAGTGGCCATTGACACATCAGGGGAATCTCTTCATAAGCGCGGGTATCGGACATTAACCAGCAAGGCACCTATTACAGAGACCCTGGCGGCGGCTCTTATTATGCTGACTCCGTGGAAGGCGGACCGGATTTTGGTGGACCCCTTCTGCGGCAGCGGTACTTTCCCCATTGAGGCCGCCATGATGGCCGCTTCCATGGCCCCGGGAATGAACCGGGAATTTCTTTCAGAGGACTGGAAAAATCTGATTCCTAGAAAATGCTGGTACGCGGCCATGGACGAAGCCGGTGACCTGGTGCAAAGGGATATGAAAGTGGATATTCAGGGCTATGACATTGACGGTGAGATCATCCGTGCCGCCAGGGCTAACGCAAAGGCGGCGGGAGTGGATCATATGATTCACTTCCAGCAAAGGCCGGTGAGCGAATTGAGTCATCCGAAAAAATATGGTTTTATCATTACAAACCCGCCTTATGGAGAGCGGATTGAAGAAAAGAAGAATCTGCCCGGGCTGTACCGGACCATTGGAGAGCGGTATCAGGCCCTGGATTCCTGGTCCGCCTATATTATTACTGCTTATGAGGACACAGAGCGGTATTTCGGGCGGAAGGCTGATAAAAACAGGAAAATTTATAATGGCATGATGAAAACGTATTTTTATCAGTTCCAGGGGCCGAAACCTTCCGGAAGGATCAGGGAGAAGCGGAATGAAGAAGAAACGGATCGTGCATAAGCGAACAGGAAATCCCCGAATCATGCATAGACGGTCAGCCGGAATGCTTGCGCTTTTTGCAGCAGTTATGGCAGGACTTTGTGACCCGGCTTCCAGAAAACAGCCGGCAGTGTCCTTTGCCGCAGGACGGGAGTCTTACGGGCAATTTGACAGCAGCCCAAAGCTTCCTGAGAAATTTGATCTGAGGAGCCGGCAGGAGGTTCTGGCAGCCCCTGACCAGGGGGATCTGGGAACCTGCTGGGCTTTTGCATCCCTTGCCGCCCTCTTCACATCCATGCCGCAGGAAATGGCAGTTCCCCTTTCTGCAGATCATATGACTTTAAAAAACAGCTTTGGCCTGGGACAAAATGACGGCGGCGATTATGCCATGTCATCTTCTTATCTTCTGGCATGGCAGGGACCTGTGGCGGAGGAGGAAGATCCATATGGAGATGGAAAATCTCCCGATGGACTAAAGCCTGTCTGCCATGTGCAGACTGTGGAAATTCTGGGAGAGAAGGACTATGGCGCAATTAAAGAAGCTGTTTATGAAACGGGCGGCGTTCAAAGCTCCCTGTTCCTGCCTGCAGTTGCCGGGACAGATGGGGATGCCTGTTACCGGGGAGATACATACAGTTTCTATTATGACGGAGCGGCGGAGGCCAATCACGATGTGGTTATCGTGGGCTGGGACGACGGATATTCCAGAGAAAATTTTTCCGGAAAACCCCAAAAAGACGGCGCGTTTCTTTGCATGAACAGCTGGGGAGAAGGCTTTGGAGACAGAGGATTTTTTTATGTGTCCTATGAAGACACCCGGATTGGATGTTACAGTATCGCTTACACAGGGGTGGAGTCTGTAAAAAACTATGACTTCATCCACCAGACAGATCTCTGTGGATGGACCGGTCAGCTGGGTGGTGAGAGTTCTGCGGCATGGTTTGCCAATGTCTATGAGACAGAAGAGCGGGAGGCCATAAAGGCAGCAGGCTTTTACGCCACAAGGCCGGACACCTCATACCGGATTTACTTTGCCATGGTGCCGGAGCGCGGGGGAGAATCCGACATGGGAGAAGCTCTTTCGGAAAGAATCCTTATGGCGGAGGGCCGTCTTAAAAATGCGGGTTTTTACACCATTCCATGGCAGAGAGAGATGACAGTGGAGAAAAATAAGCGCTTTGCTGTTCTGGTGGAAATTGATTCACCGGGCACAGGACAGCCTGTGGCCATCGAATATCAGGCAGGAATCAGAACCGGAAACGTTGACATTAGCGATGGAGAAGGGTATATTAGTTTCGATGGAAAGGACTGGTTCAGGACAGAGACCAGAGAAAAGTGTAATGTCTGCCTGAAGGCCTATGGAACAAAGGCGGAGAAAAAATAAACTGAGGGTTTGAGAATATGGAACATAAAATTGTATTTGCCACATCCAATGAGGGGAAAATGCGGGAAATCCGTGAATTGCTGAAAGACCTGGGAATGGAAATTTTATCCATGAAGGAAGCAGGAGTCCGGATAGATATTGAGGAGGATGGGGATACCTTTGAGGCCAATGCCCTTATTAAGGCCAGGGCTGTCTGGGAACAGACCGGGGGAATCGTTCTGGCAGATGATTCCGGCCTGGAGGTGGATGCGCTTAATAAAGAGCCGGGAGTCTATTCTGCCCGGTATATGGGAGAGAAAACCTCTTACGAAATCAAAAACTGGAATCTGATTCACAGACTGAACGGTGTGGCCGATGAGAAAAGGTCAGCACGGTTTGTCTGCGTGATTGCAGCAGTACTTCCTGATGGAAGGACATTATCGGTCAGAGATACCATGGAGGGGCGTATTGCCTATGAACCGGCCGGAGACGAGGGGTTCGGATACGACCCCATCCTTTTTCTGCCCGGGCTGGGAAAAACTTCCGCGGAGATTTCCATGGAAGAGAAAAACAAAATCAGTCACCGCGGCAAGGCGCTCCGGGCCATGAAGGCATGTCTGGAAAAAGAAATCGGGGAATGGTCATGAAAATATTGATTGTCAGCGATACACACAGGAGAGATCAGAACCTTAAAATGGTCATTGAGAAAACGGCTCCCTTTGATATGTTGATTCATCTGGGAGACACCGAGGGAAGCGAAGAGTATTTTAAGGAATGGATTCATAATGACAACTGTGTAATTCATGTGGTCTATGGAAATAATGATTTCTTCTCCCTCTGTGCACGGGAAGAAGAGATTTTCATAGGAAAATACCGTGTTTTTATCAGTCATGGTCATATGTATGGCGTATCTCTGGGGACCGAGAGAATCAAAGAAGAAGCAAGAGCCAGAAAGGCGGACATTGTCATGTTTGGCCATACCCACAGACCCTGTCTGGAATACTGTAATGACGGTCTGGTGGTTTTAAATCCGGGAAGCCTTTCCTATCCGCGGCAGGAGGGGAGAAAACCATCTTATATTCTGATGGAAATTGACCGTGAGGGAGAAGCACATTATACCATTTGCTATCTGGAAGAGTAAAAGTTCGGTCTTACTTTTCTTAAGTAACAGTTCAGCCTTGCATCTTCTTGCCCGCGTACCGCGGACAAGAAGCCCCGGGTGTCTGCCCTATGAAGATTCAGAGCAAAAATCGTTTATGAAAACAAGTTTTCAACACGTTTTTTGCTCTGAATCTTCGCACGGCTGAACTGCTACTTTCTTAAAATTGTGCTGCAAATATTTTTCTTAAAATTGTTGACAAAAGCGCCCTGTTAAGTTATAATAATTCTTACGTTCCGGGAAACTTGGATTGCTTCAAAGGGCGTTTTTGTGAAGCGGGGTGTGGCTCAGCTTGGCTAGAGCGCCTGGTTTGGGACCAGGAGGCCGCAGGTTCGAATCCTGTCACCCCGATGTCTCATAAAATAAAAGAATCATTTATGCGGGTGTAGTTCAATGGTAGAACACCAGCCTTCCAAGCTGGATACGTGGGTTCGATTCCCATCACCCGCTTCCTTTTTTGCCTGCCCCTCCGTGGTTCGTAGCGAATTGCTACACCTGGCGGCAGATAAAAGAGAAAAAACCTCAAAATTTGCTTGACATACGAAGGGATTTAGTATATACTACCTTTGCTGTCATGATAGATGGACAGGTTCGGTATGAGTCTGTAGCTCAGCTGGATAGAGCAACGGCCTTCTAAGCCGTGGGTCGGGGGTTCGAATCCCTTCAGGCTCGCTTGGAGCAAGTGCTTCGAAATTTTATATGGTGGGTATAGCGCAGTTGGTTAGCGCGCCAGATTGTGGCTCTGGAGGCCCAGGGTTCGAGTCCCTGTATCCACCTGATTTTCCCGCAACGGTAGCTGCGGGTTTTTAATTTTACAGGAAATCAGGATTGTTCTGTGCGTTTCACCAGTTCAATGGCTTCCTTTCCCGTCATATATTCGATTTCCAGGGCAAACATGCAGAGGGCTGCTGATTCCCGGGCGATGGTCTTCTGACGGTTTTCTGTACTGTCTGAGGGGTTATACTTTAAGGACAGAAGCCCGATAGCTTCCTGAATTTCTTCTGCGTCAGTCAGAATATGTGCTTTTCCGAATACGATGACACTTTTAAAGTAGGTGGTGTACTCTTCCGGTACAATGTGATCCTGGGCGATGACACAGAAAGAGACTTTGGAATGTTTTCTGATGGCATCCAGTTTGTGGCCGCTTTTGGCACAGTGAAAGTAGAGAGTGTTTCCAGAGTAAACATAGCTGAGTGGTACGGCGTAGGGATAGTCTTCATCCCCCAAAACGGACAGAACGCCTGAAGTTCCCTGCTCCAGAATCCGGATACATTCCTGTTCCGGCAGCAACTGTCTTTTTCGTCTCATTTCTCTGAACATGGCAGATCCTCCTTTTCATGCATGGTGATGCCTGCGCCGGGCCTGCCCCAGAGAAGTAAGGGCATTCACCGAACTGACCGTACGAAAACGCAGTGGGCGCCGGCATTAACGTAATAAAGTCTTCATATCGTGTGCATCCCCGCAGAGCGTTTTATCTTATAGGAGAGACCTTGTCACGCTTTAGCGTGACAAGGTCTCTCCTATAAGATAAAAAAGGCCCTGACAGGCCCGGATACATACTCGAGCACAGGAAAAGATTACCGCCTCAACTGCGCCTGATGTATCTTTTTTATTCGCTGGGCCAGTTGGATTCGAACCAACGACTGCAGGAGTCAAAGTCCTGTGCCTTACCGCTTGGCGATGGCCCAGTGCGTAACGAGTATAGTTTATCACAGAAATGGGGAACTTTCAACTGTATTTTGCGATAACTTGCGTTACGGTTCAGCCATGCGAAGATTTAGAGCGAAAAAAGTGTTGAAAACTTGTTTTCATAAGCATTTTTCGCTCTAAATCTTCATAGGGCGGATGCCCGACGCTTCTTGTCCGCGGTATGCGGGCAAGAAGATGCATGGCTGAACTGTTACAAGAAGCTGCCCTCTCTGGATAGCAGCTAACTTGCCGGACAGCAGAAAATTTGTTATACTGTATAGAGAAATCATGAGCACTCTCGGAAACTCCCCTGCACCCATCTTTGCGGCTGATTTTCCGCCAGAAGCACCCAAATTTAATCAACGTACATTCCACATACGCTTCATAAATTTGTGCACTTCTGACAAAAAATCATCTCGCAAATCCGGGCACAAAGAGTTTCCGAGAGTACTCATCATACAAACGGGAGGAAATCATGACACATGCAGAAAAAGCAAGAGAATTGTTTGAGTCGGGGTACAATTGTGCTCAGGCAGTGACCCTGGCCTTTGCGGATGAAATGGAGATGACGAGGGAAGAGGCGGCAAGAATTTCCTCGTCTTTTGGCGGCGGATTCGGGAGACTTCGGGAGGTATGCGGCTGTGTGAGCGGAATGGCCCTGGTGGCGGGCCGGCTCTGGGGATATGAAAGTCCAACAGCCCGTGAGGAAAAGGCGGCCCACTATAAACTGATACAGGAGCTGGCAGAAGACTTTCGGGAGAAGAACGGGAGCATTATCTGCCGGGAGCTTCTGGCCGGCATTACTGACGATACCGGACCTGTTCCGGAGGCCAGGACAGACGAATATTATAAAAAGCGGCCCTGTGCCGCGTTCATTGCCTGTGCCGCGGGAATTCTGGAAAAGCGGCTAAATGAAAAAACAGTTAAATGAAAAAATAGTTATATATAAAAATGGCTCCCCCAAATGGAGAGCCATTTTTGTACTATATAATACCTGCCGGTAGCTGCATGCCGACACCCGGTCCAAACGGAAGGCCGATGAGCATCCAGATGATAAGGAAAATAATCCATATGATCTGAAGAACGATGGATAAGGGAATCATGTTGGCAATAAGAGTACCAATCTTTAATTCCGGAACGTACTTGGTCTGTGCAACGCTTAAGATCATCCAGATATATGGAGACATCGGTGTCCAGCAGTTGAACGGGGAATCACCGAGGCGGTAGCAGAGCTGGGTGAATCCGGGATGATAGCCAAGGAGCATGAACATCGGAACGAAAATTGGTGCGAAGATTGCCCACTTAGCAGAACCGGAAGACACGAAAATATTAACAAATGCACAGAGAATAATGAAGGATACACAGAGCGGAATCCCTGTAAAGCCAATATTCTCTAAGAAGTCAGCGCCTGCGATTGCAAGCAGGGTACCAAGCTTTGTCCAGTTGAACAGGCCCTGGAACTGTCCGCAGAAGAAGCAGAACAGAACATAGGAGCCCATGGCGGACATCTGTTTGGACATGGCTTTGTTGACATCGTTTACATTTTTGAAGGAACCGGAACTATAACCATAGGCAATACCGCAAATGGCGAAGAGAACAAACAGGATCGGGATCAGTCCCTTAAGGAACGGAGAACCGACAAACTTTCCGTCTTCTGTTGCCAGAGGACCTGTAAAGAACAGGATCACTAACAGAATAATATAAACGAGAGCAGTGATTCCCGCCGTACGGAGGCCTTTCTTCTGCTGAGGAGTAACCTCTTCCAGTTTTGCGGATCCATCTCCTTCGTATTTTCCAAGCCGGGGTTCGATCATATGTACGGAGCACCACCCGATGACTGCCGCACAAAGGAATGTGGATGCAATCATGAAGAACCAGTTACAGGTTGCATCAACCTGGAAAGTAGTATCCGGAATAAATGCGGAGATAGCCTGATTGGTAAGGCCCTGTAACAGAGTATCTGTACCGGCTACCATGAGGTTTGCGGTAAATCCGGCCTGAGCACCGGCATAACCAACCAGCATACCCACAACAGGATGTTTTCCAACGCCCATGTATACGATAGCAGCCATTGGCGGGATAACAACCATTGCAGTATCGGATGCGATGTTGCCGACGGTACCGATAAACGCGATAACGTACGGAACCAGGGATGCCGGGACATTCTTTAAGGAACTGTTTAACAGAGAAATCAGCATGCCGGATTCTTCACAGAGACCGATACCGAGGGTCATGGAGATAACCAGACCTAAGGGCGCAAAGCCTGTGAAGTTTTTAATCATGTTGTCAAGGAACCAGTGAAGACCTTCCGTGGAGAAAAGGTTAGAGGATGCAACGGCTTCTCCGGACGACGGATTGACAAGTGTGAGACCTGTCATCGTGAACACAGCACCAATGATGGCAGTGAATAAAAACAGCCAGCAGAATAAGATGGCTGGCGGCGGAAGCTTATTACAAACCGCCTCGATACCGCTGATTAATTTGTCAACCCATGAAGTTTTGGCTTGTGCATTGTTTTCTTTCATGTGGGACCCCTCCTATATTTTTTTGACAGAATTCAAATAAAAATCTGTCTACAATATTACCATATCATAAGAATGATAAAAAATCCACAGGTTTTTAATGAAAATTTTATTTTATTTATTTTTGCATAATAATTTTTTGCTAAAATGTAACGGTAGGAAGAAGAGTAAAACGGTTTCTGAACATATCTTGCGTTTATGACTGTTTCATGTTAATATACTATTCATAAAGAATTGGAATCAGGAGGAAGGCTTATGTTTTTTGGAGGGGGTGATTTCCAGCTTTGGAAATTGCATACATTTGGAGATTACCTGGCATTCTTCGCGTTTATTCTGGCCGGACTGGTGGTGTTTGTTCTCGTTGTCCGGCATATGAACGCACAGCGCAATCACGAGGCCGCTGTTAAAAAGGTAATCAGGCGGTTAAAACGTCTGGCAAAAAAGCCTTCTAAAATATACAGCAATGCCGCCTTTCTTCTGGGGAGCGGGAAGCAGCAGTTTGACGGGGTTCTTATGGACCGCAGCGGAATTTATCTTCTCAAAGCCTATGGCTGGGGAACGAAGATTTATGGAACTCCGGAGGGAGAAAACTGGCGGCGGGAAGATCCGAAACGAAAAGAGGAATTTCCCAATCCTCTGCCTGCACTGAAGAAAGGAGCAGAAGAAATAAGAAAGGTTCTGGAGGCTAACGGGGTTTCGGGTGTGAAGATTATGCCTATGGTGATTTTTGCAGACAACTACCAGACGCCGGAACTGTATCTGGGTTATGGCTCCTTTTCCACTACATATCAGGAAATGAAAACCTGGTATAAGAAACAATCAGCAGTGAAGGAAGCACAGTACGATTTTAATCGGGTTTCTTCTATATTAAATGGGATTCAGGTGAATGAATCATCATCATAATATTTATTAGGAGGGGTATACTATGGTAAATGAAAAGAGGCTGTTGGACACATTTCTGGAGTATGTGCAGATAGACAGCGAGACAAAAAATGAAAAGGCAATGGGGGAAAAGCTGACTGCAGATTTAAAGGCACTGGGGTTTGAAGTTCAGACAGATAAGGCCGGGGAGGGGTTTGGCTCCAATGGCTTTAATGTCCATGCATTTTTAGAAGGCACAATTCCGGGAGAGCCCACGATTATGTGCGCTCATATGGATACGGTTGTTCCTGGAAACGGCATTAAGCCCATCATTGAGGACGGGGTAATCCGTACGGATGGGAGTACGATTCTGGCCGGGGATGATAAGTCCGGTATTGCTGCCATAATGGAGGCTCTGAAGGTAATCAGGGAGAAAAATCTTCCATGCAGAAACACCGAAATCCTGTTCACCATTGGGGAAGAGGGCGGTATGAATGGTGTGAAGAACATGGACTTTGGAATGTTAAAGGGAAAAGAGGCCATGGTATTTGATGCCAGCGGTGATATCGGAAAGGTTTTAACCTGCGGACCGGGACAGGTCAAGATTATTGCAACAATTATCGGCCGCTCCTCTCATGCAGGACTGGCTCCTGAGGCAGGTATCAGCGCCATTCAGGTTGCTGCAAAGGGGATCGCAAAGATGAATCTCTTAAGAATTGATGAAGAGACTACCTGCAACATCGGTACACTGAAAGCAGAATATGCTACCAATATTGTTCCGGAAAAGGCAGAATTTGTGGCTGAGGTAAGAAGCCGGAATCTTGATAAGTTAAATGCCCAGGCGGAGCATATGAAACAGTGTTTACAGGAGGCCTGTGATGAGATGGGGGCGACTTTGGAAATTGAGCTTAAGACGAATTACGTAAGCTTCAACGTTTCCAACGATGACGACCTGGTTAAGAGAGTGTTTGCCTCCTGTGAGAGACTGGGATTCGAGGCCCAGACAGCCAAGGGCGGCGGCGGAAGCGATGCCAACGTAATGGCGCTTCACGGAATCAAGCCGGTGGTACTTTCCACAGGTATGACTAAGGTACATACCACCAATGAGACTTTAAAAGTTGATGACCTGAATAAGTGTGCAGAACTGGTTCTGGACTTAATGACTCATTAAATGGATACGGGCTGTTCCTCGCGGAGCAGCCTGTTTCTGTGACGGAATCTCATTTTTATACATGATAGAAAGCAGGATTTTAAATTGGAACTTCGTCTTATGAAATGGTCCCCCACAAGGATTCTTGTGGTGGGATACTGCACTATAATTTTTATAGGAACTGTACTTTTGGCTCTTCCGCTTTCAGCCAGGAACGGAAGTATGACATCGGTATCGGACGCTTTTTTTACAGCCACCTCGGCAGCCTGCGTGACAGGACTGGTCCGGTTTGATACCTTTACCCACTGGTCTTTGTTTGGGCAGATCGTGATTCTTCTTCTGATTCAGGTGGGGGGAATGGGATTTGTGACCATCGCCCTGTTCACACATATTTTGTCCAGACAGAAAATAGGTCTTTCTTCGCGGGTTTTGATGCGGGAAGCCGTTTCTGCCCCCCAGGTGGGAGGAATTGTCAGGATGACAAGGTTCATTCTTAAGGGAACGTTTTTGATCGAAGGGATGGGAGCCATTTTCCTGGCGGTTTATTTCTGTCCAAGAATGGGAGCTCTGAAGGGAATATACTATGCTGTTTTTCATTCCGTTTCCGCTTTTTGCAACGCGGGCTTTGATCTGATGGGAGAAAAGGAGGCGTTTTCTTCTCTCACATCTATGGCTTCGGACTGGTATGTGAATCTGGTCATTATGCTGTTAATTGTTGTGGGCGGGCTGGGTTTTTTTGTCTGGCAGGACCTTCTGGCTGAGAAATTTCATTTTTCCAGACTGCGGCTGCAGTCAAAACTTGTGGTGTCGGCTACGGTAATTCTTGTTTTTGGCGGAGCCTTGAACCTGTTTTGCTTGGAGTATGCGGGGAATGCATATGAAGGAATGCGAATGGGAGATAAGATCCTGGCCTCTTTGTTTCAGTCGGTGACCGTGAGAACCGCAGGGTTTAATACGGTGGATCTGGCAGCCCTCTCGGAGGGAAGCATTTTCTTCATGATCTGTCTTATGCTGGTTGGCGGTTCCACCGGATCCACAGCCGGAGGAATTAAAACCACCACTGCGGCTGTGCTTTTACTGAGCATCTTTACTACATTTAAGAGGAAAAAGAACGTGGAATGCTTTGGACGGCGGCTGGAGGATGATATTACCAGGACCGCATCCTGTATTTTTTCCATGTATCTTGGCCTTTTGATCGTGTCTACCCTGATTATTTCAGCAGTAGAGCGGCTTCCTGTTCTGACCGTTCTGTTTGAGACTGCTTCTGCAGTGGCAACGGTGGGACTTACCCTTGGCGTTACGCCTGCGCTTTCCATGGTTTCCAAGATGATTCTGGCCTTTCTTATGATTTTTGGCCGTGCAGGTTCCCTGACCATGCTTCTGGCCTTTTCGTCGGACAGAATGCCTGTGGCATCGAAAAAACCGCTGGAAAAGATTCAACTTGGATGAGCACTTTTGGATAGGAAAAGAGGAGAAAAATGATAAAATCTGTATTGGTTATTGGACTTGGACGTTTTGGCCGTCATATGGCCATGAAGTTTGTGGAGCAGGGAAATGATGTGATGGCGGTGGAATTAAATGAGGAGCGGGCCGACGAGATGGCTCCGGTAATCCGAAATCTTCAGATCGGCGATGCAACCAATGAAGATTTTCTGCGCTCCCTGGGGGTGGGAAATTTTGACATCTGTGTTGTGGGAGTGGGAGACAGCTTTCAGACAGCGCTGGAAATTACGGTATTGCTGAAGGACCTGGGGGCACAGTATGTAGTGGCCCGGGCGACCAGGGATATTTATAAAAAGCTGCTTTTGCGAAACGGCGCCGACCATGTGGTGTATGCGGAGCGGGAAGTGGCAGAGCGGCTTGCGGTCCGTTACGGTACGGGAAGCAGCGTGTTTGATTATGTGGAGTTGACGCCGGAGTACGGAATTTATGAAATTGGCCTCCCGGAAGGGTGGGAAGGGCATAGTATTCTGGAAAAAGAGGTACGAAACAGACATCATGTGATTATTCTGGCCATCAAGCGCGGGCAGAGACTGTTCCCCATGCCTCATCCTGACTATGTGTTTGCGGAAGGAGAAACACTGATGGTCATGGGAAGCCACAAAGATATTAAAGAGCTGGCAAAATAGCGGAGAGTGACATGGAAGATCTGAGAAAAAAGCTTCTGGAGGACACGGAACTGTTTGTTCTGGATATGGACGGGACCTTTTATCTGGGTGAAAAACTTCTTCCGGGAGCGCTGGACTTTGTGAGGCAGGTGGAGCGGATGGGAAAGAGATATCTGTTTTTCACCAATAATTCCTCCAAATCCCCGAAATTGTATATGGAAAAGCTGGCGGCGATGGGCTGGCCAACAGAGAGGAGCCAGATTATGACCTCCGGGGATGTGATGATTGAGTACTTGAAGACAAACCGGCCGGGAAAATGTGTATATCTGGTGGGAACTCCGGCGCTTGAGGAAACCTTCCTGGAAGGGGGAATTCCTTTGGTGAAGGAATATCCGGACGCAGTGGTGATTGGGTTTGATCTGACTCTTACTTATGATAAGCTGGAACGTGCCTGCACCTTCATACGAAACGGAGCAGAATTTCTGGCTACACATCTGGACATTAATTGTCCAACAGAAACAGGATTTATTCCGGACTGCGGAGCATTGTGTGCAGCCATAGCCCTTTCCACAGGAAAACAGCCGAAATACGTAGGGAAACCGTTTGCGGAAACCGTGGATATGGTACTTAGAAGGACGGGAGCACATCGTGAAAAAACGGCGTTTGTGGGGGATAGAATTTACACAGATGTGGCCACCGGCGTAAAAAACGGAGCGAAGGGAATTCTGGTGCTGACAGGGGAGACCAGGCGTTCTGATGTTGAAAATTCGGATGTGAAGCCTGATGGAATTTTTGAATCCCTTGGAGAGATGGGAAAGCTGTTAAAGCAGATAGAAAACGGGCAACTGTGAGATATGGAACAGTTACCATGAATGACATGAAAAAGCTCCCGCCTGGTACGGCAGGAGCTTTTCCACAAAATACTAAAAAGGGGGATGTAAGAGTTACTACATGATAATTTATATGTAAATCCAGCCCCACAGGGGATGGAAGAATTGTTTGGCGAGTCCGACTGCCTTTGCGCGCTGGTTGCTGCCGGCCTCTTGTTTTTTGTTATAGCTAAAGTATACCGGATAAATGTGTCTGAAATGTGGAGAATCTATAAAAGGAAAATAAAAAAACAAGAGCAAATCATACGAAAAATAAAGAGTTTTTTAATATATTTTTTCTTGTACAGGCTGATGCCGGATGGTATACTACATCCGCCGGATGCCGGATGATTTTATGAGGAGAGTGATACATTTATGAAGAAAAAAATCTTACTGGTTTTGTCTGTATGTGCAATGGTATCAGTGACAGCTGCCTGTGGTTCAAAGGATACAGTGAATGGGAATACAACAGCAGTGGTGGAGACGGAGGCGAAGAAGACGAAACCTCCGGTCAAGCCGGATCTTTCCAAAGTGGATCCCAAAGAAGCCCTGGGGCCCGGAGCCTTTGAGGAGGAAGAGGAGCAGGAGAGTCTGGCGGGGATGGAAAATCAGAATCTTTCTGATCTGGAGAAGTCCGAATATAAAGAATTTGCGAGACAGGTGATTTCTGCCATTACAGGAAAGGATATGGAAGCTCTGGCTGACCTTGTGCATTATCCGGTCTATGTTTCTGCTTTAGAAGAGAATGGCGGAATGGTTGACGATAAGGAAACATTTCTGGCTCTGGATCCGGATGTGATTTTTGATGCGGAGCTGATTGCTGCCATGGAAAAAGTAGACGTTGAGACACTTGAGCCGGTGATGGCTGGTGTCGTACTTGGCGATGAAGCTCCCAATGTGATTGTAAATTCCATGGACGGGGAACTTGGCGTGATGGGAATTAATTATTAAGTCTGTGAAAAAGGTGAAAGGGGCCGCTGTCAGGAAATATGGCAGCGGCCCTGTTTTCCCCGCCCTGTGGTCTGTTAAAATTAATATGTAAGAAAAGCTTGGTTAGAAATGGACAAAACTGTAAATATTTAGTATAATAGGAACAGACTGGTTTTTGGTGAGAGGGAGAAAACATTGCGGCGGAAAAAAAGTGGCTTTGAAAATCTGGTGCTGATTTCCCAGCTTGGGCTGAATGTGGTGACTGCTGTATTTTTATGTGTAGCGGCAGGAATTTTTCTGGACCGCAGATTTGGTACCAGTCTGGTTCTCCCTTTCCTGATTCTTGGTATTCTGTCCGGCGGTTTAAGTGCTTATAAGACGGTAAAGAACATCATAGACAGGGAAAGGGCCGAGAATGAAAAGGAATTGAAGCGGCAGATCATGAACTGGGAGAAACGCTATGGAACCGGAGACGGAAATGGCAGGAATAAACGGAAGGGATGGTGACCGATATGAGTGAGGAAACAAAACGGCAGGTCATCGAAATGTCCGTGGGAATTGTGATCCATAACCTGGTGATTTTCCTCGTGTGTCTGATTTGGTTCCGGTCCTTTTCCAATTTTCTGGGAGTTTTGATTGGAATGGCGGCAGCGATTCTTTCCCTGTGCAGTATGGCTCATTCTACGGAGCTTTGCGTGGATGCTGCCGATGAACACTATGCACAGCGGAAAATGACTATCCACGCCATATGCCGGAGTCTTTTGCTTTTTACGGTGATGGCGCTTTTATGGAAATTTACAGAAATTAACCTTTTTACTGTGGTTCTGGGAATACTGGGACTTAAGACGGGAGCTTACCTGTATCCCGCCGTGCACAAATTCATGAACCATAAGGCCGAAAATAACAGGGCCTGATTGGGATAAATGCTTTAAGGATACTGAAAGAAAGGAGGAAAAACAATGGGTGGTGGCAGTGAAGCGGATTTTATGATACACGGAGTTGTGAAATACACTCTGTTCGGCCAGGAGCTATGGCTCACAACGACCACAGTGGGAATGACGATTATTACAATCGTTCTGCTGATTCTGGCCTTTGCCGCGAATCGTACCATGAAAAAAGCAACGGATGTACCGGGGACTTTCCAGAATATCATTGAATTGGGGATGGAAATGCTGGAAAGTATGACCACAGGAATCCTTGGAAAGGAAGCCAGACGTTTTGCCAATTATATTGGTACCATTTTTCTGTTCATCCTGTTCTGCAATCTGAGCGGTCTGGCGGGACTTCGAACCGTGACCGCGGATTTTGGCGTGACGTTCCTTTTGGGGCTTGTTACATTTGCCATTGTGCAGTACCAGGGAATTAAGAATCATGGAGTCGGACACTTTACAGGATTATTCAAACCCCTTCCGGTTCTGTTTCCGATCAATTTGATCGGTGAATTTGCAAACCCGATTTCCATATCACTCCGTCTGTTTGCCAATATGCTTTCAGGCGTGATCATTCTGGGACTCTGGTATGGGATGCTGCCGATTTTTGCAAAAATCGGTATTCCGGCAGCGCTTCATGTGTACTGTGACTTGTTTTCAGGATGTATCCAGACATATGTATTCTGTATGCTCACTATGGTATACGTCAATGATAAGCTTTAATGTCAGGCGGGAGTATTGCCTGGTAACCCCAATTATTATCAATTACAGGAGGTTTTATTTATGAATATTTCAGGACAGGATTTTATTTATGGTTGTTCCGCCATTGGCGCGGGTCTGGCAATGATCGCCGGTATCGGACCTGGTGTCGGCCAGGGTATTGCCGCCGGACACGGTGCGGCAGCCGTTGGACGCAACCCGGGTGCAAAGTCTGATATTACATCTACCATGTTACTTGGTCAGGCCGTTGCCGAGACAACAGGTCTTTATGGTCTGGTAGTCGCTATCATTCTTATGTTCGTGAAGCCGTTCGGTTGATTCAGACGGTTTTTAACCGGACATAAACGAAAAGGAGGCGAGACTTAACCTTGGAACGGTTAATAAATTTTGACCCTCAATGGATAAATGATGTCGTTATCACAGGCGTTAATATTTTTATCCTGTTCTTTGCCATGTCGTATCTTCTGTTTGATCCGGCCAGGGCATTCCTGGAGAAACGGAGACAGAAGATTGCAAACGACCTGGAAACCGCAAAGAACAGCAAAGAAGACGCTGTGGCTTTAAAAGCGGAATATGAAGACAGACTGAAAGCCATCAATAAAGAAGCAGAGCAGATCATGGATGAGGCCAGAAAGAAGGCCAAGAAGCAGGAAGCAGAAATTCTTGCAGAGGCCAGAGAAGAGGCCGGAAGAATCCTTGAAAGAGCCAACAAAGAAATTGATCTGGAAAGGAAAAAGGCTCTGGAGGACGTGAAAACGGAGATTGTCTCCATCGCAGCCATGATGGCAGGAAAGGCCGTTGCCGCTTCTATGGATGTCAGGATTCAGGATTCCCTGATTGAGGAGACCTTAAAAGAAATGGGTGAGAGCACATGGCAAAGCTAGTGTCAAAGGTTTACGGAGATGCGCTTTTTGAGGAAGCCATGGAAAAAAATGCGCTGGACGCATGGTATGAAGAGGTGCTGGCTCTCCGGACTGTTTTCATGGAAAATTCTGATCTTGTGCAGCTCTTAAACCATCCGCAGATCGTGAAGGAGGATAAGACCGGCTTTGTGGAGGAGGTCTTTTCCGGAAAGCTTTCCGACGGTTTGCTGGGATTTTTGGTAACTGTAATCGAAAAGGGCCGTCAGAATGATATCCTTTCCATTTGCGAGTATTTCATAGACAGGGTAAAGGAATATAAAAAAATCGGCGTGGTGAAGGTCACCAGCGCCGCCCCACTTTCAAAAGAACAGAAAAAGCGTGTGGAGCAGAGAGTTCTCGAGACCACATCCTATGTCAGCCTGGAAATGTCCTATGCCGTGGATGAGGCTCTCCTTGGGGGCCTTGTGATCCGCATCGGAGACCGGGTTGTGGACAGCAGTATCCGGACGCAGCTTGAGGAGATGAAGCGTGATTTGATGAAGCTCCAGCTCGCATAAGGAAACGAAAAGATTGCAAAAAGAAAGAAGGTGCAAACCTCAAATGAATTTGAGACCAGAAGAGATCAGCTCGGTCATTAAAGAGCAGATTAAAAAATATTCCACCAAGCTGGAAGTTTCTGACGTGGGAACGGTCATTCAGGTGGCAGACGGTATTGCACGTATCCATGGGCTTGAAAACGCCATGCAGGGAGAGCTTCTGGAATTTCCGGGAGAAATTTACGGCATGGTGTTAAATCTGGAGGAGGATAACGTTGGCGCCGTTTTACTGGGCGATACTTCCAGTATCAGTGAAGGCGACACGGTTAAGACCACCGGACGCGTGGTTGAGGTTCCCGTGGGCGATGCGCTGACAGGACGTGTTGTAAATGCTCTTGGTCAGCCCATCGACGGCAAGGGACCGATTCTGACTGACAGATTCCGCCAGATTGAGCGTGTGGCCCACGGCGTAATTGAGAGAAAATCCGTGGATACCCCGCTTCAGACAGGTATCAAGGCCATTGATGCCATGATTCCTATCGGACGCGGTCAGCGTGAGCTTATTATCGGAGACCGTCAGACCGGTAAAACGGCCATCGCCATCGACACCATCATTAACCAGAAGGGGCAGGGAGTTCACTGCATTTACGTTGCCATCGGACAGAAAGCGTCCACAGTGGCCGGTATTGTAAAGACTCTGGAAGAGTTTGGCGCCATGGATTATACCACTCTTGTGGTTTCCACTGCGTCGGATCTTGCTCCTTTACAGTATATTGCCCCCTATTCCGGCTGTGCCATCGGCGAGGAGTGGATGGAAAACGGCGAGGATGTGCTTGTGGTTTACGATGACTTAAGTAAACATGCGGCGGCCTACCGTACCCTGTCCCTGCTTCTTAAGAGACCGCCGGGACGTGAGGCGTATCCCGGAGACGTATTCTATCTGCACTCCAGACTGCTGGAGCGTGCTTCCAGATTGTCAGATGACCTTGGCGGCGGCTCCCTTACGGCTCTGCCGATTATCGAGACCCAGGCCGGAGATGTTTCCGCCTATATTCCGACCAACGTAATTTCCATTACCGATGGTCAGATCTATCTGGAGACTGAGATGTTCAACTCCGGATTCCGCCCGGCCATCAACGCCGGCCTTTCCGTATCACGAGTTGGCGGCGCGGCACAGATTAAGGCCATCAAAAAGATCGCTGCTCCTATCCGTGTGGAGCTGGCCCAGTACAGAGAGCTGGCTTCCTTTGCACAGTTTGGTTCCGAGCTGGATGCCAGCACAAAGGAACAGCTTGCACAGGGGGAAAGAATCAGGGAAGTATTGAAACAGCCGCAGTATCAGCCCATGCCTGTGGAGTATCAGGTTATGATTATCTATGCGGCCACCCGGAAATACCTTCTGGATATTCCTGTCAGCGACGTTTTAACCTTTGAAAAGGATTTATTTAAGCATATTGATACGAAGTATCCGGAAATTCCAAAGAGTATCCGTGAGACAAAAGAACTGAAGCCGGAGACAGAAGAGCTTCTTAAGAAAGCCATTGAAGAGTGCAAGGCAGCAAGATAAGGCAGGTGATAAATCATGGCAACCATGAGAGATATTAAACGCAGGAAAGCCAGTATTGAAAGTACCGAGCAGATTACCAAAGCCATGAAACTTGTTGCCACTGTCAAGCTTCAGAAGTCCAGAACCAGAGCTGAAAATTCCAGGCTGTATTTTAACATGATGTACCGGACGATTCAGGAGATGTTAAAAAAATCCGGCGGGATTGAGCATAAATATCTGAAAGCGGGAGACTCCCCTAAAAAGGCCGTTGTGGTGATTTCCAGTAACCGCGGCCTTGCCGGAGGATATAATGCCAATATGGTACGTCTTGTGACCGGAAGCGGGATTCCCGCAGAGGATGTAAAGATCTTCGCAGTGGGAAAGAAGGGCCGGGACGGTTTGTCCAGAAAAGGATATGAGATCACGAAGGATTATTCTGAAGTGATCAACGAGCCCCTGTATTCCGATGCCATGCAGATCACCAGTGAGCTTTTAAAGCTCTTTGAGAACAATGAAATTGGGGAAATTTACCTGGCATATACAGCCTTTAAAAACACGGTGAGCCAGGTTCCCACCTTCATGAAGCTCCTTCCGGTGGATTTGAACGCAGCAGGCTTAAAGGATGGCGGGGAAGAAACAGAGGGCCTTAAGCCGGATCTTCTCCTTATGAATTATGAGCCGGATGAAAGCGAAGTTCTGGATGCAATCATCCCCAAATATCTGAGCAGTCTGATTTATGGGGCATTCCTTGAGGCAGTGGCCAGTGAAAATGGCGCAAGAATGACAGCCATGGATTCGGCTACCAATAACGCCGAGGAAATGATTGCAAAGCTGTCCCTGCAGTACAACCGTGCAAGACAGGGCTCTATTACCCAGGAGCTGACGGAGATTATTGCAGGTGCCAATGCGATTGAAGGATAGTTCGCGTTTCCTGCCCGGACGGCAGGGAAACAACTTTGAATAATGACAAGGAGAAACGAGATGGCAGAGAAAAAAATTGGTAAAATCACTCAGGTCATCAGTGCCGTGCTGGACATTAAGTTCCCCCAGGGCGGTCTTCCTGAAATCAATGACGCCATTGAGATCACCAGGAAAGACGGCGGAAAGCTGGTTGTGGAGGTGGCCCAGCATCTGGGTGATGATACGGTGAGATGTATCGCTCTCGGCCCCACCGATGGTCTTGTCCGCGGAATGGAGGCTGTGGCGACCGGCGGACCCATTATGGTTCCGGTGGGAGAAAAGACATTGGGACGTATTTTCAATGTACTTGGCGAACCCATAGACAATAAAGAAAAACCGCAGACAGAAAAGTCTTTTCCAATCCACAGGAAAGCTCCTACATTCGAGGAGCAGTCTACGGAAACAGAGATTCTGGAGACAGGAATCAAGGTAGTTGATCTGCTCTGCCCCTATCAGAAGGGTGGAAAGATCGGTCTGTTCGGCGGCGCCGGAGTAGGTAAGACTGTTTTGATTCAGGAGTTGATCCGTAATATTGCAACGGAGCACGGCGGCTATTCTGTATTCACAGGAGTAGGCGAGCGTACCCGTGAGGGAAACGACCTGTATTACGAAATGCAGGAATCGGGAGTTATCAATAAGACTACCATGGTATTCGGTCAGATGAATGAGCCGCCGGGAGCGCGTATGCGTGTGGGCCTCACAGGTCTTACCATGGCAGAGTATTTCCGTGATGAAGGCGGAAAAGATGTATTGTTATTCATCGACAATATTTTCCGTTTCAGCCAGGCAGGTTCCGAGGTGTCCGCACTTTTGGGTCGTATGCCTTCAGCCGTAGGCTATCAGCCCACCTTACAGACAGAAATGGGCGCCCTTCAGGAGCGGATTACCTCCACAAAGAACGGTTCCATTACATCCGTACAGGCTGTTTATGTGCCTGCCGATGACCTGACAGACCCGGCTCCGGCCAATACCTTTACCCATCTGGATGCAACAACGGTGTTAAGCCGTTCCATTGTGGAGCTTGGTATTTATCCGGCCGTTGACCCGCTGGAATCCACCTCCCGCATTCTGGACCCGAGAGTTGTGGGTGAGGAGCATTATAAGGTGGCCCGGGGTGTGCAGGAAGTGCTGCAAAGATACAAGGAATTACAGGATATCATTGCCATGCTTGGTATGGATGAGCTTTCTGAAGAGGACAAGCTGACCGTATCCAGAGCCAGAAAGATCCAGAGATTCCTTTCCCAGCCTTTCTTCGTGGCCGGGCAGTTTACAGGAATGGAAGGCCGTTATGTGCCGCTTTCTGAGACCATTCAGGGCTTTAAAGAGATTCTGGAAGGAAAGCATGATGACATTCCGGAGAACCTGTTCTTAAATGCAGGTAATATTGATGATGTTCTCGCCCGCGTGAAATAGGGGGGTGAGGACATGGCGGAAACAATGAAGCTTCAGGTGATCACACCTGATAAAGAATTTTTCCAGGGAGACGTGTCCATGGTGGAGCTTAATACCGCCGATGGACAGATGGGTATTTTTCCCCAGCATATTCCGCTGACTGTGGCAGTGGCTCCGGGTGTTTTAAAGATTCATGGGGCAGAGGGGCTAAGACAGGCCGCCCTGCTTTCGGGATTTATCCAGATTCTTCCGGAGAAAATGACGATTCTGGCGGAGGCCTGCGAGTGGCCCGGGGATATTGACGGAGCAAGGGCAAACGAGGCGAGAATCCGTGCCGAACGCCGCCTCACCGAGGGCAGTGCGGAAACCGACATTGCCCGTGCGGAAGCAGCGCTCCAGAGGGCGTTGGTGCGTCTGTCTCTGACAGGAGAAAAATAGTAACAATTCAGGTTATCTGGACAGTTACGAAAATAAAAAACGGACAGGGCCGGAGAAGTGTACCGGAAGCCTGTCCGTTTTTATTACATAATGAACGCCGTTCAGTTACTGATCATTGGTCATGTTTAATTTGTCAAAGAGATAGAACACGAGGCTTAAGATCATTCCGGTGACGCATGCCAGGACCATTCCGGTCAGCTGAACATTTCCGAAACTTACTTTGATGCCGGAGAGGCCGGTCACAAAGATTACCGCCGTTAAAGCCTGGTTCCTGTTTTTGCCATAATCCACCTGGGAATCCACCAGAATGCGGAGACCGGAAGTGCCTATCATTCCGTATAGCAGGAAAGAAATACCGCCAATGACCGGGCCGGGGATAGTCTGAATCAGGGCCGACAGCTTTCCGATGAAAGAACAGATCATGGAGAACACGGCCGCTCCCGCAATGACCTGCACGCTGTATACTTTTGTTACAGCCATAACCCCGATGTTTTCGCCATAGGTGGTGGTGGGAACGGAGCCGATGAGACCGGACAGCATGGTGGAAAAATTATCTCCGAAGATGCTGCGGTGAAGTCCCGGATCCTTTAGGAGATCACGGCCCACAATTTTACTGGTTACCACCTGGTGTCCGATGTGCTCAGAGGTGATGACCAGAATGACCGGAAGAATAATCATGATGGCTTCCAGATTAAACTTAGGGGCTGAGAAGTTGGGGAGGGCAAAAAACGGGGCAGCGGCCACAGCGGAAAAATCAACGATACCGCAGACGATGGCCGCCGCATATCCGGCGATTACGGCAATGAGTATCGGAATGATGGATAAAAAACCGCGAAAAAGTACAGAGCCAAATACGGCAAAGCTGAGGGTTACCAGGAACACAATAACATTTTTCGGATTAATTACTTCATCTAAAAGTCCGGCATTGGAAGCGGCACTGGAAGAAAGCTCCAGACCGATTAGGGCCACAACAGGTCCCATAGCCGCCGGGGGAAGGACCACATCAATCCATTTATATCCGATTTTGTAGATGATAAATGCCAGAATGCAGCCGATAAAGCCGACAGCAACGAAGCCGCCAAGGGCATATGCATAGCCGAGTTCAGGATTTGCGATGACAATACCTGCCGGAGCAAGAAATGCGAAACTGGAACCAAGATAGGCAGGGGCCTTTCCTTTGGTAATGAGGATAAAAAGAAGAGTTCCCAGGCCGTTCATAAATAAAACGATTGCCGGATTGATGCCGAACAGAAATGGGACAAGGACCGATGCGCCGAACATGGCGAACATGTGCTGGATACTCAGAGGAATCAGAAGCTTAAAGGGAACTTTTTCCTCTACCTGAATAATTCTGCGGTTTTCCATACTGACCTCCTTAAAAATAACCTGTCATTGAGCGTTTTTCGTAACAGTTCAGCCTCCTCCTGACCTGTTACTTTATCATATCACAAGATTTGATTTTGTCCAACGGAAGTTACAAGCTTCTTGTCCGCGGTATGCGGGCAAGAAGGTGCAAGGCTGAACTGTTACGTATTTGCAGGTTTTTCTGGAATTGGCCCTTACATATATACTTTGTAGCCCAGTTCTTTTAGAAGCTTCATATCGGTTGCCACACTGATTCCGGATGTAGTCAGCATGTCGCCGGAGATAGCGGCATTGGCTCCGGAAAGAAAGCAGGCTCTCCCCTTATCGGCCATGAGACCGCGTCCGCCGGAAAGACGAATGAAGGCATCCGGCATCACGAAACGGAAAACAGCTACGATGCGGCGCATATCATCAATGCTGAGCCTGGGAAGAGACTCAAAAGGAGTTCCTGGAATGGGGTTCAGCATATTGACCGGAACAGAATGAATATCCAGCTCCCTGAGAGTCAGAGCCATATCCACACGGTCCTCCGGAGTCTCTCCCATTCCCATGATACCGCCGCTGCACACGGTGAGTCCGGCCCGTTTCGCGGACCTGATGGCTTCTATCTTGTCCTCAAACGTGTGAGTGGTACAGATATTTGGAAAATTATTTCTGGAGGTTTCCAGGTTATTATGTACTCTGACAGCCCCGGCCTCTTTCACCTTTTTAAACTGTGCTTCGTCCAGGAGGCCAAAAGATACACAAACGGAAATTCCGGTTTCTCTGCGGATGCGGCGGATGGCATCGCACATTTTATCTACTTCTTCACTGCTCAGACGTTTGCCGGATGTGACGATGGAATAGCGAAGTACGCCCTGGTCATCGTTTTCCCTGGCCTGCTTTACAATTTCATCAGCTCCGAGAAGAGGGTATTCTTCAATGCGGGAGTGATAGAAAGAAGACTGGGCGCAGTATTTGCAGTTTTCGGAGCAGTGGCCGCTTTTTCCATTGATGATGGTGCACATATCAAAGCGGTTTCCACAAAAATGGATGCGAATTTCATTGGCGGCTTCACAGAGCTCTTCCAACGGGGCGTCATAAAGGGATAAGGCCTCTTTCTTGTTGATTTGACCGCCGGATAAAATATGGGATTTTAGTTTTTCTACTTGGGACATAATTGTTTTCTCCTGTATGCTATCATAATAAACGGACATGCCTGCTGACGCAGGCATCCCCATGCATGAAAGTGGGGTTTCCTATGAACCCGCCGCTGAACTTTCATAGTACAAGGTTTACAATAGCACAAAAGGTGGAAAATGTAAACCGGATAAAGATGAAAAGGTTTACATTAATACGCCCCAGAGCCGATGAACCAGATAGCCCCCCAGTGTCATGGCCAGAATGTAGAGAAGAATCCCGGGGAAAATTCCAAGAACAGAAGAGATCTGGTGGAAAACCGGCTGGGAGGATGGGTGGTACGGGGATAAGTAAAACATATCGGCATCGGCCATGGGACCGGCAGCTCCATTGATTAAGAGAGCTATGAGGCAGCAGGAAAAAAACAGGGGAAGAGTTTTAAAGAAACTTTGCGGCGCGGCATCGGTCAGGGGAGAGGCAGCGCAGAAAACTCCGGCAAAGATCAGGATAAAATGCCAGACAAAGCCATGGAGTGTCATGGTCCAGTAGGGATGCATGAGTCCCGGAGGAACCAAAAGGGCCATAATACCGCCTAAAAACCCGAAGTCTTTCAGAAATTCTGCGGCAGCTTTCTGAAGACAGGGGGATTTAAAGCGCGGAAAGCAAAGGCACAGATACATGGGAATGGTGCAAAGCTGAAAAGGAAAATACCACCAATTGTATTGATGGTCATTTTCAATGTAAAACAAAAAGCCCTGTTTGTAAAGCTCCATGAGGGTCAGGAGAAGTCCGCAGGAAAACAGAACCCGGGAAGTATTCTTTTTCTGTGCTGCCATACGGACTGCCAGAACGCAGGAGGCCCAGACCCCCGGGACCGCCAGGAGAAGGTGAAAGGCAGACCATGGTCTGGGCGGTACCATTGGCCAGGCTGTCAGCTGAAAGAAACGTTCCATAGACACCTCCTTAAAATGCAGAACATAGCATGTCGCCAGACATGATACCTATGGAATATCACACAATAAATATTCTGTCAATAAAATCGTAATAGTTCAGCATTGCATCTGCAACAGTTCAGCCATGCATCTTCCTGCCCGCGTATCGCGGACAAGAAGCTCCGGGCGTCCGCCCTCTGAATCTTCGCATGGCTGAACTGTTACTTGACATTTTATTTAAAATTCTTCACAATATAAGCAGTGATAATGAAACCTCGGGGAGATCCCGCAATAAGCACACCCGCAACCGGGCGCATAAAAGTTTGTTCTTAAACGGAAAAGGGATTATTATGAAGGAAAAAGCGTTTCACAACCAGGTTTCCTGGATGATGTTTGTATTCAGTATTCTCGTCATTTGGGTACATTCTTATAATGTGGAATTGTTCTCCGGGGGACTTTTGAGCCCCTGGTGGGATGCTGCGGACAAAATTCAGCGGTTTGTTTCAGTGGGAATCGGCCAGATTGCGGTTCCGGGTTTTTTTATGCTGTCCTCCTACCTGTTTTTCCGCAATTTTTCCTGGAGCCAGCTCGGGAGAAAGTGGAAAGGCCGCTTTTTCAGTGTGGTAATTCCTTACTTTGTCTGGAATACGCTCTATTATCTGGGGTATGTGATTGCCGCAAGGCTCCCTGCAGTAACGGATATGGTGGGAAAAAGACAGGTTCCCTTTAATGGAACTGAGTGGATGGCCGCCGTATTTCAGTACCGGTATGCGCCAATTTTCTGGTATTTGTATCAGTTGATTTTGTTAATCCTGCTTTCTCCGGTTTTGTATCTGATTCTGAAGAACAGGATTCTGGGACTTATGTATCTGGCTGTGCTTCTGGTTGCTGTCCATTTTCATCTGGATACCCAGAATCCCAACACGGATGCGCTTTTTTACTATTCCTTTGCTGCCTATGGGGCTCTTCATGGGAGAAAAACGGCGGAAGCGCCTCAGACTCCGAAGCGCCGTATGACGGGGGGTGTCCTGCTTTTCCTGGCGGCATGGTGCTTTTATAAGATGGGAAATCCGGGAGCAGATGTGTTGTGGACTGTGGCTTATCGTTTCCTCATGCCAGTATCTTTGTGGGTCCTGGCGGACGGGGAGCGGTGGACAGAAACGAAGCCGTGGATGCGGCAGAGCATGTTTTTATATGCCATTCATTTTGTAATCGTCCGTTTTGTAAATAAAGGAAGCGCCATGATTTTAAGACAGAGTCTGGGAGAGGAAGCTATGGCGGCGGCTTCACTGGCAGTATATTTTATGCTTCCGGTCATAGTGGTTGCGTTTTCCTATGGGACCGCCCTGTTTCTCGGAAAATATATGCCATGGCTGTGGCGCATATTGTCCGGAGGACGCAGTTTAAAGAAAGGGGAAGGAATATGATTTTAGAACGGGAAGACTGGGAGGAATCCAGGTGCTGCCTGCGACCGCAGGATGCCGCTGTGGAACTTCCTCACGGAAAAATATCAGTCCCGGAGGCATGCACTGAGGGAGTCCCGGATGGGGAGGAGATCGGACAGGTGATTGCTGATTTTGACCGCCTTCTGGCGCAGGACGCAAAAGAAGAAGCCGGGCGGTATCTGGAGGACTGGCTGGAACGGTTTGAGAAAAACGGAGACTGGGCCTGCCAGATTACAATTCTGAATGAAATGATGGGATTTTACAGAAATACCGGGGAAAAGGAGAAGGGGCTGGATTCGGTGAAAAGAGGACTGGCTCTTGTGAGGGAGCATGAGCTTTCCGGGACGGTAAGCGGCGGAACCACCTTTGTTAATGCGGCAACAACCATGAAGGCTTTTGGAGAGTCAAAGGAGGCCATGGCTTATTATGAGCAGGCTTTCTGGGTCTACGGGAAGAGCCTTGCGCCGGATGATTACCGGTTTGGCGGTTTGTTTCATAATATGGCTCTGGCATTTGAAGACCTGGGAGAGTATAAACGGGCAGAAATTTACTATAAGAAGGCTATGGAAATTATGGAACGGCTGCGTCCGGGAAGTATAATGGAAATTGCCGTAACCTGGGTGAACCTGGCAGTCCTTTATGAGAAGTGGGGGCGGGAGGAGGAAATTGATTTGTGCCTCAATAAGGCCATGGACAGTTTCCATGCCCGGGATGTTGTGCGGGATGCATACTATGCCTTCAACTGCCGGAAATGTGCGGATACTTTTGGACATTTCGGCTATTTCCGCATGAAAAAAGAGCTGAACTGCGAGGCAGACAGGATTTACAGGGAAGTAAGAGAAAAGGAAGAACAGAATGCGGGGACTGGAGCTTTCAAAACGTTTTTATGAAGAATTTGGCCGGACAATGATTGCAGACATGTTTTCAGAATACGAAGAGGTGATTGCCGCCGGAATAGCCGGAGAAGGATCGGACTGCTTTGGATATGATGATGAGCTGTCCAGGGACCATGATTTTGAGGCGGGGTTCTGTCTCTGGATTCCGGACGGCTTAAGGCGGGAACTGGAATTTTCTCTTTCCAGAGCTTATGAAAAACTGCCAAAGGAATATTTGGGGGTGAAGCGGGAAAAGCAGAGCCTGTGGGGAAGAAACCGCAGAGGAGTCATACTCATCGGAGATTTTTATGAGCAGTTTACAGGGGGGAGAGAGGGGCCAAAGACCCTGATGGAATGGCTTTCTATACCGGAATACAGTCTGGCGTGTGCGGTGAACGGAACCGTGTTTCGGGACGATCTGGGGGAATTTTTAAAGGTACGGAAAAAACTTTCCGGCGGATATCCGGAGGATGTGCGGTTAAAAAAGATGGCTGCCCGCGCAGCTTTCATGGCGCAGTCGGGACAGTACAATTATGAGCGGTGCAGAAGGCGGGGGGAATACGGAGCGGCCGCCATGGCGCTTTCAGAATTTGTCCGGAGCGGACTGTCCATGATCTTTCTTTTAAACCGCCGCTATATGCCATATTATAAATGGGCGTTTCGGGCCTCCAGGGAGCTTCCCGTTCTTTCCGACGCGGCCGGAAAGCTGGAAAGTCTGCTGACAGACAGCGAGAACCGGGAAAGTTCCATGGAAATGATCGAAGCCATCTGTGGCCAGATCATCGGGGAACTTAAGAGACAGAATCTGACAGGGGGAAGCTGGGACTATCTGGAGCCCCATGGGCTGGAGATGATGGAAAGGATTAAGGACGGCAAAATCCGGAATCTTCATCTGATGGAGGGGGTGTAGTAACAGCTCAGCCTTGTATCTTCTTGCCCGGGATTCATTGCCGGTATTTCATGAAAAAATACTTGCACTTGAAAATAAACTATGTTATACTTATTTAGCTGTTCTAAGGGACAGATGAGTATTGAAACGTGACTGTCAGTCATGTACCAAATAACAAAGAGGTGAAAATCATGAAACAGGGAATCCACCCAAATTACTATCAGGCCAAGGTCGTTTGCAACTGCGGTAATGAATTTGTAACTGGTTCTACTAAGAAAGACATTCACGTAGAAATCTGTTCCAAATGCCATTCATTCTATACCGGTCAGCAGAAGGCTGCTTCCGCTCGCGGACGTATTGAGATGTTCAACCGTAAGTATGGTATGAAAGCAGACAAATAAGGTTTGATTAAGTAAGGTTGAGCTTTTGGAGGATTCTGAAAACTCAACCTTTTTTCGATTACAGAAAATTTTGGAGGTTTAAAATTGAAATATTCCGGAATCGGGGGACAGGCAGTATTAGAAGGAATCATGATGAAAAACAGGGATGAATATGCCACTGCTGTCAGAAAGCCTGACGGAGAAATCGTGGTTCAGAAGGAAACCTATGTGAGTATGACAGAGAAAGTGAAGTTTTTTTCGCTTCCGTTTGTACGCGGAATTTTCAGCTTTGCAGATTCCATGATTCTGGGGATGAAAACGCTTACCTGGTCGGCCGGTTTTTTCGAGGATGATGACGGGGATGAGGAACCGGGAAAGATTGAAAAGTTTCTTATAGACAAGTTTGGAGAAAAGCTGGAAAATATTGTAATGACAGCCGTGATGATTTTCTCTGTGTTCATGGCCATCGGAATTTTTATGGTCCTTCCGCTTTTGATTGCCGGTGTATTCCGCCGGTTTATTGCATCGGAAACGGTGATGGCGTTTCTGGAGGGATGCATCCGGATTGGAATATTCATTGCCTATATTAAAGTGATATCCAGAATGGATGATATTAAACGAACTTTCATGTATCATGGTTCGGAGCATAAGTGCATCAACTGCCTGGAGCATGGACTGGTATTAAATGTGGAAAATGTGAAAAAAAGCTCCAAAGAGCATAAACGGTGCGGTACCAGTTTTCTTCTGATTGTAATGGTAATCAGTATTTTGTTTTTTATGGTGGTTCGCGTGGACACCATCTGGCTTCGGATTGCCAGCAGAATCATACTGATTCCGGTGATTGCGGGAGTGTCCTATGAGGTACTCCGCCTGGCAGGCAGGAGCAATTCCAAAATCATGGATCTCATAAGCCGTCCCGGTATGTGGATGCAGGCACTGACCACAAAGGAGCCGGATAATTCCATGATTGAGGTGGCCATTGCCGCCGTAGAGCAGGTGTTTGACTGGAAGGCATATCTGGAAGAGAATTTCCCGGAGACTTACCCCAAAGGGTATTTTGAAACACAGGAGAAAACGGCATGACCTGGGGAGAGCTGCTTTTACGTGGACAGGAGAAGCTGAAATCCGCAGGAATCCGGGAATACAGCCTGGATGGCTGGTATCTGTTTGAGCATGCATTCGGCATGAGCCGGGCAGACTATTTTTTGCGGTCCGGGGAGACGGCGGCAGCAGAGGAAAAAGTGCTTGAGAAGTTTCGGGACGAACTTTTAAGACGGGCAGGCAGAGAACCGCTTCAGCATATTCTGGGCACCCAGGAGTTTATGGGATTGGAGTTTTATGTAAACAGTGATGTGCTGATTCCAAGACAGGATACAGAGACGCTGGTGGAAACGGTGCTTGGCGCTCATAAAAATCAGGAGATTTCTCTTTTGGATGTATGTACCGGATCGGGGTGCATTGCCATAAGTCTGGCGGCTTTGGGGAAATATTCTCATGTGGAGGCGTCAGATATTTCCAATGCTGCTCTTATGACTGCAGAAAAGAATGCGGAGAAAATTCTTGGAGCCGGTGTGGTAAAGTTTCGTCGCAGCGATTTGTTTTCGGCGTTCGCGTCCGGGGAACGCTTTGATGTGATTGTCTCCAACCCGCCTTATATTCCGAGCAAGGTGATTGAGGGGCTGGAGCCGGAGGTACGAGATTTTGAACCGCGTCTGGCTCTGGACGGTTCAGAAGACGGGCTGCACTTTTACCGGAAACTGGCAGAGGAAAGCCAAAGATTTCTTAAGGAAAACGGGGCCGTTTATTTTGAAATCGGATATGACCAGGGGGAAGCAGTTAAACATCTGCTGTCTGGTCATGGGTTTAAGGATACAAAGGTAATAAAAGATCTTTCAGGCAGAGACCGGGTGGTCTGCGGGAAGTGGAATTCTGTATGGAAGGCCCCGACAGCCTGATGGAAAATAGCCCGGATGCTGAGGGAAAAACGGCTGGCCGGGATGTGAGAAGGAGGTTTCCCATGTTTGACCGTTTGGATGATATTGTAAAGCATTATGAGGAAATTATGCTTGAGTTAAATAATCCGTCTGTCACAGAAGACCAGAAAAGGTTTCGCAAGCTGATGAAGGAGCAGGCCGATCTGACTCCTCTGGTAAACACATATAAAGAATATACCAGGGCGAAGCAGGACGTAGAGGACAGTCTGGCGCTTCTGGAAGAGGAAAGTGACGAGGAGATGCGTGAGCTGGCAAAGGAAGAGCTTTCTGACGCCAGAAAGAAAATTGAGGACCTGGAACAGCAGCTTAAGATTCTTCTTCTTCCCAAAGACCCCAATGATGAGAAAAACGTTATTGTGGAAATTCGTGCAGGCGCAGGCGGTGAAGAGGCCGCTCTGTTTGCATCGGAATTATATCGGATGTATGTTCATTATGCAGAGCGCCAGCGCTGGAAGGTGGAATTAATTAACGTAAGTGAGAGCGGCATCGGCGGCATGAAAGAAGTGGAATTCATGATTACCGGACAGGGAGCCTACTCCAAGTTAAAATATGAGAGCGGCGTGCACCGGGTTCAGCGTGTTCCGGAGACCGAATCCGGCGGCCGTATTCATACTTCCACGGCAACGGTGGCTATTATGCCGGAGGCTGAAGAATTTGATGTTGTCATTGACGACAAGGATATCCGTATTGATGTTATGCGCGCGTCCGGAAACGGAGGCCAGTGTGTAAATACCACGGACTCTGCCGTTCGTCTGACCCATATTCCCACAGGAATCGTTATTTATAGCCAGACGGAGAAGTCTCAGCTTCAGAACAAGGAAAAGGCCTTCCGCCTTCTGCGTTCCAAGCTGTATGACATGGAACTGGAACGCCGTCAGAATGAGGAGGCGGAGGCCCGCCGCAGCCAGATTGGTACCGGAGACCGTTCTGAGAAGATACGTACTTACAACTTCCCCCAGGGGCGTGTGACGGAACACAGAATCAAACTGACGTTATATAAGATAGATGCCGTTATGGATGGAGATCTTCAGGAGCTAATAGACAGCCTGATTGCGGCCGACCAGGCGATGCGCTTGAGCAGGTTAAATGAGACGGCTTAAAAACCTTGATTTTATGCAGGTTTTCGGGCTTTTGGGGGCCTGCCAGAAATGAATAAATGGATGAAAAATCGGCTTGTTTTTTTAGGAAAATGAGCCGTTTTTTCTTTTTGCCCGGTTATAGCTCATCTCACAGCACCGATTTACCCCCATAGATGTATGTACAGCCAGTGTTTGACAAATTTCGGTTGCGTAGATGTATGGATAGCAAGTATAATAATGAATAGCATTATTATTGACTAAAATGACGACATTAGTTGTCTGCCCTGGGGGGGGATTTTATATTATAATGGCAAAAATCTTTCGATACGGCAGCAGGAGGAAGTGTGTTTGACGCTATTTTAAAAAGAGATGGATTGTCCATAAAATTATTTGAGGAATTGTCATATCCGTCTGGTTTGGGTATCAGACTGAAAAAGAATCTCCATTATTTTGACAGGAATCTTCTGTTTGACGAGTTAGTGAAGGTTCATGGCTGGTACGCAGGCAATGAGTTGCTTCATGGACTTACCATTGATTATCGTATTAAAAGTATCCAGTCAGCAATGTTAAAATATGAAAGGTATTACCCGGATCATCAGGCGGCAAAAGTTTTTAATGATATGCTGGGTTTCCGTACTCTTTGTGATAATTATGAGGATGTATTGCAGATAGCTGGATATGATAATATCTGAGTGGCAGATATGTCTAACGGAAAAGCAAAGGATGACGGTTATCGGGGGGTACATGTATATTTCCAGTTGAGCAGCTATCATTACCCAATTGAAATTCAGTATAATAATTACTATGACCGGCAGCTTAATAACTGGCTGCATAAGTATGTGTATAAGAGGAAATATAAGAATCAGGTTGGGTATCGCTTGCGCCAGGAATATGAACATGGTAAGATAAAGAACGAGAGTGCGTTTAGGGAGGTGCTTGGGTATGTGTTATCTGATTGCGAAGAAGTTTGGTGACCTGGGGTGTGTGGCTCTGCAAACAGAACATGGGCCGCATCTGGTGGATTTTGAAACAAGACTTATGGAATCTGTAGGATACGATAAGATTCAGCTTGTAGTGATCAGTCGGCCATCGGCATATGGTGAGTATGAACCATACAGCTTTGTAGATACGGAACAGGAATTTGAGGCTGCGGTGAGAAATATGTAAGCGGCAGAGAATATTTGTCGGTCTGTGTTTGTGTTTTGGTATAGCTGTATATGTGCATAGCCTCAATTTTCGGATGTATATGTGTATCGCATTGCCAAAAAAGAGGTATATGTGCATGACCTGAAAGTAAGAGGCACTTGTGTACCACAGCCGACCAGGCAGCCAAACTGGCCAGGATGAATGAGGGAATTTAAATAAGAGGCCAGCCAGAGCCGGGTATTTTCGGATTCTGGCTGGCCTTTTACATCCTGAAGACGGGCAGGGCAGTCGGAGCAAAGCACGGCCGCCTGTCAGGAGGCGGAAACGGAGAGGGACCTTTTTGTCATGGATGCGGCAATAAGCTGAAAGGCGGCCGAGAGGGCAGCCAGATAGAACACGTACTGGACACCCAGAGATTCCCATATAAGACCCATGATGGGTGAGGCTATGATGGCCATGATATGGTCAACGCTGAGTCCCACTGACAGAGTCCTGGTGACTTCACTTTTGTCAAGGGCGATGGAGCGCATCATAAAGGAATGAACCATATTGAACTGTTCAAACAGAATACAGAGTATGTAGGCTCCAAATACAAGGAATGTCTGGGGGCCGCTTTTTGAGAGTGTGCCATCGGCAAGCATTCCGGAAAGAAGCCCCATGGCTGAGAAGGCGACGGCGATGTATCCGGCTTCTATGCACAGCATTTTTCTGGTTCCCAGCCGGTCCAGCATACGTCCGATTGCAGGGGCCACAAGGGTCCCCATAAAGTGGGTTGCAATGGTGAGGAGAGCCACAGTATCGGCGCCCTGTTCCAGAAGTTTTATTATAACCCAGGGTGCAAAAATGATACGGATTCGTTTCTGACAGCCGTAGGCCAGTGTCAGCACATAATAAGGAAGATATCGTTTCCGGAAAAGGAGGCGGTGATTTTTCACGGTCTCTTCTGTCTTCGTAATACGAAGAAACAGGAATAGAAGAAGAAGCGCCAGAGCTAAAAAGCCGGAGGCCAGAATAAATGGAAGGATTTTTTTGCTCTGGAAAGTAAAAATGCCAGTGCGGAATCCCACAAATACAAGACAGGCTGCGATCATGGAGCCCATGGTGGTTACCCCTTTAAATTTTCCAAGGGTGGCGCCTTCTTTTCCCGTACTTGCCAGAGACATGGAGATGGAATCGTTTAAGGGCATGAACAGGTGACTGCCGAGGGAATGGATGAACAGGAAAACAAGCATTACACCATAGGATGGAGAAAAAAATCCCAGGACCACCAGGCCGATGAGGGAAAGAATCTGGGATACAATGGTCATGCGGACAGTTCCAAGGAACCCCAGTGCGGCGACTACCACCATGCAGAGAACACCGGGACTTTCCCGGGGCACTTCGATGAAACCGCGCTGAACGGAATTAATGTGGAATACTTCGTTGAAATAATTGGAAAAAATACCATCCCCCAGGCCATTTGCCAGGGCGATGCAGACCAGAATGCAGGCAAATATTTTTTCCGCCTGCTGTTTGGATGATGTGTTCATGGTGATCTTCCTTTGCGTTTTTTGTGGCCTGCCTGATGCAGGACCCAAAGTACATTTTACTGAAATGCATAAAAATAATCAATAGTTAAAATTTTTAACGGATATGTGGTTGAACTGTAACTATATGCAGGTAGCAGTCAGGAGAAAGAATGGGAATAGAACTGGATTTTTATGAGAAAATAGGAATTGTATGCAGGCGGATTCCTGCCGGAAAAGTGGCCACTTATGGGCAGATCGCACTTTTATGCGGGAAGCCCAAAAACTCCAGGCAGGTGGGATATGGGCTTAAAAAGGGGCTGGCTGGCAGGGATGTGCCGGCATTCCGGGTGGTGAATGCAAAGGGAATCTTAACCGGGGCCCCTCATTTTGACACCTTTGATCTGCAAAAGATTCTCCTGACGGAGGACGGAGTAGAAGTTATCTGGACGCCGGAAGGCTTCCGGGTGGATTTAAAACGATTTGGCTGGAAAAATACCATGGAAGAAGCTCTGGCCATAGAGGAGGAATTTAAATGCGCTGCTGCGTTTTTGTATGGCCGGCGTACAGACCTGTCTAAGCTGTAACAGGTTTTCCCCGCCCCACAAACCCGTCCGATATCCGTGAATGCGCTCATGCAGGCATGGCTCATTCACGGCTGCTGTCCGGGACTTTCATAGTATCCCCCATGCCCTGCTTAAGGCACTGCCATGAATGAAAGTGGGGGTTCCCATGAAGAAATTTATACCTTTTTAAGGAATTCATAAAGAGAAGGGCCTTTTAATAAGGGGAATTTTATGGTAGAATATCGGCGTAACAGTTCAGCCATGCGAAGATTTAGAGCGAAAAAAGCGTTGAAAACTTGTTTTCATAAGCATTTTTTACTCTGAATCTTCATAGGGCGGACGCCCGGCGCTTCTTGTCCGCGGTACGCGGGCAAGAAGATGCAAGGCTGAACTGTTACATATCGGCAGATATGATACATGTGCATCTGTTTTTTGCATCCGCAGCAAAAAGACAGACACCGGGTTTCCCAATTAAGGTAGCAGGGCTTGACTGTTACCAGCGAAGAAGAAAAGGAGAACATATGAAAGGTATTATTCTTGCAGGCGGCAGCGGTACGCGCCTTTACCCTTTAACAAAGGTAACTTCCAAACAGCTTTTGCCAATTTATGATAAGCCCATGATTTATTATCCGCTTTCCGTTTTGATGAATTCCGGGATCCGTGATATTTTAATTATTTCCACTCCGGACGATACCCCGCGGTTTGAGGCTCTTTTAGGGGATGGCCATCAGTTCGGAATCCGATTGTCCTATGCGGTACAGCCAAGTCCCGACGGACTGGCTCAGGCATTTATCATTGGCGGGGAGTTCATTGGAAAGGATTCTGTTGCCATGGTACTGGGAGACAACATTTTCCACGGCCAGGGATTAAAGAAGCGTCTTCGGGCCGCCGCCGCAAAGGAAAAGGGAGCAACGGTATTCGGCTATTACGTAGACGATCCGGAGCGGTTCGGAATTGTGGAATTTGATAAAGAAGGAAAGGCCATTTCCATCGAAGAAAAGCCCGCAAAGCCCAAGTCTAACTATTGTGTAACAGGTCTGTATTTCTATGATAACCGTGTGGTAGAATATGCAAAGAACCTGAAGCCGTCTGCAAGGGGTGAGCTGGAAATTACGGACTTAAACCGTATCTATCTGGAGAACGGCGAGCTGGACGTGACGCTTCTCGGACAGGGCTTTACATGGCTGGATACGGGAACCCATGAGTCTCTGGTGGAGGCCACTAATTTTGTAAAGACTGTTGAAACTCACCAGCACAGAAAAATCGCCTGCCTGGAAGAAATTGCTTACAGCAATGGATGGATTTCCAGGGATGAGGTTATGAAGGCCTATGAGATTCTTAAGAAAAACCAGTATGGTCAGTATTTAAAGGATGTGGTAGACGGCAAATACATTGACAAGCTGCCGGGCCATGCGGATAAATAAGAAGGAGACAACGAGCATGAAAATTATTGTAACAGGAGGCGCCGGATTCATCGGTGGAAACTTTATCCATCATATGGTAAATAAATATCCGGACTATGAAATTGTCAATCTGGATCTTTTAACATATGCCGGAAACCTGGAAACCTTAAAACCTGTGGAAGGAAAGCCTAACTACAAGTTTGTTAAGGGCGACATTGCAGACAGGAAATTCATCTTTGATTTATTTGAGAAGGAAAAGCCGGATGTGATTGTAAATTTCGCAGCGGAGAGTCATGTGGACCGCTCTGTGGTAGACCCGGAGAGCTTTGTACGTACCAACGTTCTGGGAACCACAACACTTCTGGATGCCTGTAAGCAGTATGGCATTAAGCGGTATCATCAGGTATCCACCGATGAGGTATATGGAGACCTGCCTCTGGACCGTCCGGATTTATTCTTCACAGAGGAAACACCGCTCCATACCTCGAGCCCCTATTCCTCCAGTAAGGCCAGTGCGGATCTGTTTGTCATGGCGTACCACAGAACTTTTGGACTTCCGGTGACTATTTCCCGCTGCTCCAACAACTACGGCCCCTATCATTTTCCGGAAAAGCTGATTCCGTTAATGATCAGCCGCGCCCTTGCCAATGAATCTCTTCCGGTATATGGAACAGGGGAAAATGTCCGTGACTGGCTCCATGTTTCCGACCACTGTGAGGCCATTGACCTGATCATTCACAAAGGCCGTGTGGGAGAGATTTACAATGTGGGAGGCCATAATGAGCGTACCAACCTGGAAGTGGTAAAGACAATTTTAAAGGCACTGGACAAGCCGGAGAGCCTGATTAAGTACGTGACAGACCGTCCCGGACATGACAGACGGTATGCCATTGACCCCACAAAGCTGGAGACGGAGCTCGGATGGAAGCCCAAATATAACTTTGATACCGGAATTCAGCAGACGATTCAGTGGTATCTGGACAACCAGGACTGGTGGAAACACATTTTAAGCGGCGAGTACAGCAATTATTTTGAGAATATGTATGGCGAGCGTCTGGGCGATAAATAGGGTGGCAGCAGAAGGAGAGATTATGAGAATTTTAGTGACAGGCGTAAAAGGCCAGCTTGGCCATGACGTTGTAAACGAGATGATAAAACGCGGTCTGGAGCCGGTGGGCGTTGATGTGGAGGAAATGGACATCACGGACAGGACCGCCTGTGACAGGGTGATTACTGAAGCCAATGTGGATGCGGTGATTCACTGCGCCGCTTATACGGCTGTGGACGCGGCTGAGGACAATGTGGAGGTATGCCGCAGGATCAATGCGGACGGAACCAGAAATGTTGCAGAGGTGTGCAAAAAACTGGATATTAAAATGATGTATATCAGTACCGATTATGTGTTTGACGGCCAGGGAACCAGACCCTGGGAGCCTGATGATGAGAGGCATCCGTTAAACGTTTATGGACAGACCAAGTATGAAGGTGAATTGGCAGTGGAAGAGCTGGTAAAGAAGTTTTTCACTGTCCGTATTGCCTGGGTTTTCGGTGTTAATGGAAAGAATTTCATTAAAACCATGCTGCGGATTGGAAAGGAGCGGGGAGCGGCGACGGTTGTGGACGATCAGATCGGTTCTCCCACGTATACCTATGATCTGGCAAAGCTTCTTGTGGATATGATTCAGACAGAGAAGTACGGCCGCTACCATGCAACCAACGAGGGACTCTGCTCCTGGTATGAGTTTGCATGTGAAATTTTCAGACAGGCCGGGATGGATCACGTGACGGTAACCCCGGTTCACACCAGCGGGTATCCGGCATCCAAAGCAAAACGTCCCATGAACAGCCGTATCAGTAAGGAAAAGCTCACGGAAAACGGGTTTCGGCGTCTGCCCCAGTGGCAGGATGCTGTTGCGCGATATTTAAAGGAAATTACCTGGTAAAACGCATATAGTAAAACAAAAGATAAAAAGCGGCTGGCCTGGCAGATCGTTGGAGCCATGACCGCTTTTTGGACTGAATCGAAAGGGAGAAATTAAAAATGGGAAAGTATTTTGGAACCGACGGCTTCCGCGGGGAAGCCAATGTGGATTTGACCGTGGAACATGCATATAAGGTTGGCAGATTTCTCGGCTGGTATTATGGGAAGCAGGCCAAGGGTGAACGGTGCCGGATTGTAATCGGAAAGGATACAAGACGGTCCAGCTACATGTTTGAGTATTCTCTGGTATCCGGCCTTACGGCGTCCGGCGCGGATGTATATCTTCTGCATGTGACAACAACCCCCAGTGTGTCCCATGTAATCCGCACAGAGGATTTTGACTGCGGCATCATGATCTCCGCCAGCCACAATCCCTATTATGACAACGGAATCAAGGTGATGAACGGAAGCGGCGAAAAACTTGAAGAAAGCGTGATTGCTGAAATTGAAAAGTACCTGGACGGTGAGATGGGAGAGCTGCCGTTAGCAAAGAGAGAGCACATCGGCCGGACCCAGGATTTTGCAGCAGGAAGGAACCGTTATATCGGATATCTGATATCCATTGCAACCCGCTCCTTTAAAGGAAAGAAAGTTGGTCTGGACTGTTCCAATGGAAGCGCTTCTTCTGTGGCAAAAAGTGTGTTTGATGCCCTCGGTGCAGATACCTATGTAATTAACAATGAGCCGGACGGACTGAATATCAACAAGAACTGTGGTTCCACGCATATTGAACGCCTTCAGGAATTTGTGTTGGAGAATCATCTGGATGTGGGATTTGCTTATGACGGAGATGCAGACCGCTGTATGGCAGTGGATGAAAACGGTCAGGTGGTGGATGGAGATCTGATTCTTTATATCTGCGGCAAGTACATGAAGGAGCAGGGACTTTTAAGAAACAATAAGATCGTTACTACGGTTATGTCCAATATGGGCCTTTATAAGGCGCTGGACCGGGAAGGAATCGGATATGAGAAGACGGCCGTGGGCGATAAATATGTATATGAAAATATGGTTCAGACCGGGAACTGCCTGGGCGGTGAGCAGTCGGGACACATTATTTTCAGCAAATATGCATCTACTGGCGACGGCATTTTGACATCTTTGAAGGTGATGGAGGTTATGCTGGAGAAGAAGCAGCCTCTTTCCAAACTGGCTTCTGAGGTGACGATTCTGCCGCAGCTTTTAAAGAATGTGCGTGTGGCTGACAAGGCGGCCGCGTTGGAGGACGAGGATGTGAAAAAAGCAGCCGCCGGGGTGGATGAGGCTCTTGGAAATGACGGTCGGCTTCTCCTGCGCCAGAGCGGAACGGAGCCGTTGATCCGTGTGATGGTGGAGGCCGAGACGCCGGAACTCTGCGAAAAATATGTGGATCAGGTGATTGACGCCATGAAGGCAAAGGGACATGTAATCGGTTAAGAAGCATCGGGCGTTCGCCCGATGTGGAAAATCGGATGAAAATCGTCTTACAAACGAGCTTGACGTCTATTTTCATCCGATTTTCCCCGCCCTGTGAATTGCTATCAGAGAGTAGTTTCTGTTCACAGATCTTCTTGTCCGTTTTAGGACGGACAAGAAGCATCGGGCGTTCACCCGATGTGGAAAATCGTCTGAAAAT
>ERZ808046.198-NODE-198-length-75087-cov-9.806466_pt1 | contig 75087 bp, 72 predicted proteins | sample MGYA00380196_ERZ808046 | MGnify/ENA primary metagenome ERZ808046 (study PRJEB31490, sample SAMN06133421) | mouse gut metagenome | isolation source: Z6_2 | host: mice | place: China: Chengdu | collected 2015-05 ... | reverse complement strand
TCTTCATTTGCCTTTGCCCGGAAATGTGCTCTCACATCCGAGGACGAAAGCCATCCCTTTTCCTCTCCAGATTTTTTCCCCTTTGCAAGCTCGTCCATGAGTTTCAGGGTGGCCTGTGTTTTTTCATAGTCCTGGATGTCAATGATTGCATAGCGCCCACGTCCGTTTTTGGTGAGAAAGACCGGTGCGCCCACAGATACGTCGCGGAGCACATCACTGTAATTCCTCAAATCAGAGATCGGTTTGATATTCGGCATAATCACATTCTCCTTTCCTGCCTTTAGTATATCCTGATTTGATGTAAAATTCAACAGCATATTTTACAACAGTATTTTAGTGAGCGCCCATCTCACTTTCTCATATCCTCATTGGCCTGCTCCACCTTGAGCCGGGACAGCAGGATGGTGATTACAAGATTAATAATAGCCGGGATCCACAGGTACATAAAGTAAAGCATGCTGATGCAGGACGGGGGCTGGACGGCAGCTCCGCCAATATAGCCGCTGGCCTCTAAAAGCCATCCGGCCAGGGCGGTGCCGATACCGCCGCCGATCTTAACGCCCAGAGAAGTACAGGAGTACATGGTGCCGTCAATGCGCTTTTTGTCTTTTAAGAAGGTGTACTCAGAACAGGAGGCAATAAGGGCGTTTAAGTCTCCCTGGAGAGGGCTCATACCCAGGGAAGCCACAGCAGAGAAAATCAGCATCAGCGGCAGGTTTCCCATATATCCGGCAGCGATTACCATGGCCCGGCCTGCTACCGACAGGGCATAGCCGCACAAGTTTAATTTGTACATGCCGCCCAATTTCTTTACCAGGATGGGAGTAAATAAAAGGCCGATAATTAAAGGAATGTTGATTGCTGCGGAGAACGCTCCCAGGAGGGAGGGATCCCCTAAAATATAAGTAGTAAAGAATACGCCCATATTAAGGGTGGCGGTAAAAATCTGGGTCAGGATATAGACGCCGCAGATAATCAGGTAATATTTGTTGGAGAGCAGCAGTTTTGCAGCGTCCTTTAAGGTATATTTTTCAGAAGGAGCCGGTGCTTCTTTGCCAGGCTTGCCCGATTCCCGGGAGCCGGAAACTTCCTCCGGAAGTTCCTTCACAGACAGGGTGGAAATGGTGTTGATAATCAAACCGATTATGGCATAAATAATCGCCACGGTTCGCCACCCGGCAGCGCCGCCGCCAAACATCTGAACTGCGTCCACGGTAATGGCCTGAATCAGCATGCTGGTGCCGAAGGCAAACATAAAACGGATGGAACCTAACTGCACCCGCTCGCTGCCGTTTCTGGTAATAAGGGCCGTAAGGGCAGAGTAGGCAATATTGTTGGCAGTGTAGAATACTGCGTTTAATCCAGTGTAGGCCACAAAGAACCAGGCGTACTGGGCTGTGGTTCCCAGGTCCGCTGGAATGGAAAAGATGGCGGCAATCAGGAAGGCGCAGCCAATATAGGCCCACAGCATCCAGGGACGGGCTTTGCCCAGTTTCGAATGGGTTTTGTCGATCATGGAGCCAAAGAAGATATCTGTAAATCCGTCAAATAGTTTGGATACCATCATAAGAGTACCGATGATACCGGCCTTTAATCCTACTGTGTCCGTGAGGTAAATCATCACAAAGGATGATAAAAAGGCGTACACCACATTTCCGGCAATGTCACCGGAGCCGTAACCAATTTTGTTGTACCATTTCAAATATGTTCTCTCATTCATGGGGTTCTCCTTCCTGACGCCTTTTTTGCGTCTTCCCAAATTTTCATGTCATCCGGACAAATTTGCGCTTCCTGCAGGGACGCAGGCCCGCAGCCGGGGATCAGTTTCATGGAAAATTGAAAAGCATCCTCTTTGAACCGGTATTTCTCTGACAGCTCCGGCCCGCAGCTGTTAGAGCCGATTCCATTTAACCCGTAGTCCAGGCACAGTACCGTGCTGTGACAAGGTTCCAGTTCATAATTGTGTTTCTTGACCGTTAGCTCCTCCTGAGTGTAGCAGGAAGCATTAAAGGAAAACGGGCGGGCGCTTACTGCGCTTAAAAGCTGGCCGCCTCCGCTTACTACAAGAAAATCACAATCCCCGCGGCTGCCGTTTTCCTGGGGGCGGATGTAGTCTTCGTGAAGGGCGGCTACCGGCTGTAAGTATAGCCCGTGACTGGCCGCCCGGCGCTTGTCCCGGTAATTTTCCATAGGGCCCAGGCCGTAATAGGCTGTCTGATCCATCTCTTCCGGAAGAAAGAGGCGCAGGCCGAAACGGGGCAGATCCGGAAATTCCCGATCTTTTTTTACCGTCATGGAAAAGGAGATTTCCCCGGCGTTGCTGATGTGCCAGACCGTATCTAAATCCAGGATTTTCTGGATGGAATCGGCGGACACGGACATAGTGGAATGAATGACGGCTTCCCCGGCAGTACTGGTAAAGGTAGTTTCGTAGGCCCTTGTGGAGGTTTTATCGTAATGAGCGGCCAGCCATTTACTCTTAAGTTTTCTGTCATTGTCTGTCGGGGCGCGCCAGAGATTCAGCTCTAAGGGCTGGTTCAGGAACGGTTTGCCTTTAAATTCCATAGAAGTAAATAATCCGGTAAGCTTGCTGTATTCATAGCGGAAAAACCTATTTTCCAAAGTCAGGAAACGGCCGGTTTCCGTCACGGTGATGTCTTGATGGGTTTCCACGTTGTAATTTAAAAGCACAGCTGCGTAGCGATGCCTGCTGTCGCTGTTTTTAAGGGGGATTTCATCAAATCCCAAAAAATCCCCGGTTTTAGAGAAGACAGTTTCCTGCTTTAAGCGGTATGTGACCTTTAAAAAGCACTTTCCTGCAGCAGGGACAGAAAGGGGAAGTGAAACCGTTCCCTCTCTTCCGGGAAGTATGGAAGGAAGGGTCCCCTGTGCTCCGGATTCTATTACCTGTCCGTCACAGCTCATTTCCCAGGAAAGGGAAAGATAATCCGCTGCGTCTGAAAAGCTTAAATAATTATGAAGCAGCAGTTCTCCTGAGTCCTGATGGTAATGGATCACCCGGATTGGCCGGTATACATTTTGGTACTCCAGAAGTCCGGTGTGAGGGCGGCGGTCAGGATATACCAGGCCGTCTATGCAGAAGTTGCCGTCATGGATCGTCTCGCCATGATCGCCGCCGTAGTAGTAGATGGTCCGCCCGTCCCGGGCAGTCCCCTTGTAAACAGCATGATCACACCATTCCCATACAAAACCGCCGCACATCAGAGGGTGTTCCTCCATAAGGTGAAAATAATCTTCTAAATCCCCCGGGCCGTTTCCCATAGCGTGGCAGTATTCTACCATTAAAAATGGTTTGTCCGGCCAGCCGGTTAAATATTCCTGAATTTCTTCAAAAGAGGGATACATGCGGCTGTATACGTCGATATTGGAATAATCATAGCGGCGGCGTCCGCTTTTATAGTAGGCGCTTTCGTAGTGAGTCAGGCGGGTGGGATCAAAGTCTTTGGTCCATTTCAGGGCAGTCTCGAAGGTACAGCCGTAGCCACATTCATTTCCCATGGACCAAATGACAATACAGGGCCGGTTTTTCTCACGGTGGACGCATAGAGACACCCGATCCAGAGTGGCCTCCATAAAGGCCGGGTTATCCGCGATCCGCTCATTCCAGCGGCGGCTTTGATTTTCCCAGGCAGAGTCGTGTAAATACTGGCTTTGGGTGCCATGGCTTTCATTGTCTGCTTCCGCAATGACAAACAGGCCGTACCGGTCGCAAAGCTGGTAGAAATACGGGGCATTGGGATAATGGCTGCTTCGGACAGCGTTAAAATTGTGCTGCTTTATCATCCTCAAATCCAGCTCTACCTGAGAGCGGGACAAAGTAAAGCCTGTGACAGGATCCGAATCATGCCGGTTGACGCCATGAAATTTCACAGGGGAGTCATTGACGTATACGACACAGTCCTGAATTTTGATTTCCCGAATCCCCACCTGATCGGTTATGACTTCTTGTTCAGCCTGAAAGGTAAGGGTGTAAAGATAAGGGGATTCCGGGTTCCACAGGCAGGCGTTTGAGACATTGAGGACTGCCCGGTGGGTGTAGCCGTGAAGAGGCGGGATGGCCTCAAAAGACCCGGCGGCTACCGGGTGTCCGGTATGGTCTGCCAGGGTAATGCAGATGTCAGTTTCTCCTGAAAAACACCCCAAAATCTCTACAGCCGCCCCATCTCCCTGGATTCTGGCAGTGGTAAAGTAATCATAGAGAATCTGTTCCGGGCGGTTTAAGAGATACACGTCCCGAAAAATACCGCTCATGCGGAACTTATCCTGATCCTCCAGATAGCTGCCATCGCACCATTTTAGAACCAGGACTGCCAGACAGTTGGAACCTTCTTTAAGAAAATCTGTCACATCAAATTCGCTGGATGCGTGGGAAACCTGGCTGTAACCTACGTAATTTCCGTTAAGCCAGACGTAAAAACAGGAATCTACGCCTTCAAAGGTTAAATACGCCTTGGGGGCAGCCGGATCTTTTCTGTAGGAAAATTGACGGATATAAGCGCCGCAGGGATTTTCCTGGGGGACATAAGGGGGATCAAGGGGGAATGGGTAACGGATGTTGGTGTACTGGTGAGTGTCATAACCGTAGTTTTGCCACACACCCGGGACAAGAACGGTGGTAAAGTCTTTGGGTAAAAAATCGGTTTTGTAGAAATGTTCCGTCAGATCATAGATGCTTTCGTAATACCGGAAATACCAGGAACCGTTTAAAGAAAGCAGGCGGTCGGAGGAGCTGCGTGCTTCTACAGGGTCGGGTTCCGGTTTTGAGGACGGGATATAATACGCTCGTGGAGGCAGCGTATTTTCATGCATTATTTTTAAGTCCTCATAATAGCGTGGTACAATCATAGGCGCGTTCTCCTTTTCTTTTATTTACGCTAATTATAGGAAAAATGCATAAGAATGTCTATGAACTGCATTGGACAAAACATGCATAAAATGATACAATTAAGTCAAGAAAGGAGGTATTTATGTATACAAATTGCGGATATCTGAATCATTCTTTGGTAGATTTTATGGACAAGACAAGGCCTCTGGTAGTGGGGAGTTGTGGAACTTATCACTTATTTACCAGACCCAGACTTCCTACCTACCGGCCAAAAGGAAGGATCGATTTTCAGATTTTATATATTGCCTCCGGAAAAGGTTATTTTTACATTGACGGAAAAGAGGAGGAAGTGACGGCGGGACATATGGTGTTATATAAGCCCAGAGAACTTCAGAGGTATGTTTATTATGGCAAAGATCAGACAGAGGTGTACTGGGTTCATTTTACAGGGAGAGACGTAAAAAAGATTTTTAGGGAACACAATATTCCCTTAGATCAGCGGGTATTTTACACAGGCAATTCCCCGGAATTTCACAGACTATTCCGTCAGATGATTCTGGAACTCCAGTCTGTCAGGCCTCATTATGAAGAGCTTCTTGCCCTGCTTTTGAGAGAACTTTTGATCCGGATTAGCCGCAGGCTGGCAGACGGCAGAAAACAGAATGTGCGGATCCAGGAAGAAATGGAAGAAGCTACCAGATATTTTAACCGCTCTTACAACCAGGATATTAATATTGAGGATTACGCAGTGTCCAAGCATATGAGCGCATGCTGGTTTATACGAAATTTTAAACAGTATCACAATATTACCCCAATGCAGTATATTTTAAATCTGAGGATTGCCAATGCTCAGAATCTTTTGATTACCACCTCCTGCAATGTGACAGAGGTTGCGGCGATTGTAGGGTATGAAAATCCGTTGTATTTTAGCCGGTTATTTAAGAAGCATACAGGGATGTCTCCTTCGGAATACCGGAAGGCCGGGGCGGAATAGTTTGTATTCCTATTTATGTAAAATTTCCGGCATTTGTGTTATAATATGAACACTTAGCGAGGTCTTTCACGAGCTTAGTGCACATAGTAAAATAAGAAGAAAAAGAATCATAAGGAGGGCCAGAATATGCCATTTATAAACTCGAAAGTATCCATTAAGCTTACGGATGAACAAAAAAGTGCAGTAAAAACCCGTTTGGGAAAAGCCATTACCGCCATTCCGGGAAAAACAGAAAACTGGCTGATGGTGGGATTTGAGGATGAATACAGCCTGTATTTTCAGGGAAATCAGAATGGGCCTACGGCTTTTATTGAGGTGAAAATCTTCGGAAAAGCAGCGGCCAGCGACTATGACCGTCTCACCGGACTGTTAAGCATGATTTTTGAGGAAGAACTTAAAATCAGCCAGGATCGGATCTACATTTCCTATCAGGAGGTGGAAAACTGGGGCTGGAACGGGGCCAATCTTTCGTAACAGCCCAGACCGGGCTGCTACAATTGAATGTGGGGAGGGCTACGGCTGTCTTATATGGGATGCCGGCCTTCCCCATTATTTTTAAACCGTCTCCGGTACTCGCGGGGGGAGATGCTGACCAGCTGAGTAAAAACGCGGGTGTAATAATTGGAATCATTAAAACCTACGTGAAAAGCAATATCCCCGATAGAGACATCCGTTTCTACCAGAAAATTTTTGGAAGCCTCAATACGCACCTTGTTGATATAGGTATTGATATTTACCTGAACCCTCCGTTTAAAAATATGGCTTAAATGGGATTGGCTGCAATGGCAGAAATCGGCCAGCTCTTCCATGGTAATCCGCTGGGTAAAGTTCTGGCGGATATATTCAGCAGCATGGGAGAGGATGGTATCTTCGTTGGAATTGTAGTGGCGTCTTCCGGAAGAATTGCGGGTGGATTCCATGGTGTCATAGGTAAGAGATAAATATTCTGCAATCAGCTCCATAATGGGAATCAGATCCTCCGGCCGGATAGAGGGAGGAAAGATACTCTGATGGTAAAGGGCAATGGCGGTTTCTTCCTTTAAAGTAGCGGACGCCTGGCAGACATGGCGGATCCGGTTTAAAGAAAGAGCCTCATGTCCGGGGAAAAAGCCAATATTGATGGTGCCGATAACCAGATTCCGGTTGACAATGGGGGTGACATATTCGCATAAACCGCCATGGCACATCCCGAAAAAGGTCTGTCCTTCTTTCTGACAGCGGTGGTTCATTTTCCGGATCATAGACAGACAGCGGTGATAGACCGCTTTTTCAGACTTGATATACATACAAAATGGATTGGTGTGAGCCAGGTAGGGCTGAAGGGCCTCGTCCAGCTCTTTGTTTACCGGGACAAACCCGGAATAGTCCTTAATACAAATCTGAATGTGATATTCTTTTTCTGCAAAAGCAAAAAAATCTGCGATTTTGCTGTATCTGCTGTTCATTATTCCTCTTTTTTGCCCTGATTTTTGGGCATACAGGTATACCCGCAGGGTGTTTCCTCCTTGTATCTTAAACATTCTCATATTATAATACAATATTGCAGAATAATCCAGAAATATAGCAGAAAATTTAATGAAAATCTTCCTATGTAGTGGTAGTATATAGAATACAATTTAGAAAAAAGCACAAAAACCTAAGAAATATCCGAGATAGTAGCATTGAAAAGGAGATTATTATGTAAAATTCTGCAAAGGGAGGATTGGGCCGTGATTTATCGGGCAGAAGCAGTGGTAATAGGCGGCGGACCTGCTGGAATCTGCGGAGCTTTGGCTCTTGCAAGGCAAGGGAGAACCACCGCGTTGATAACAAACCGTCCCGTGCTGGGAGGAAATTCCAGCAGTGAGATTCGGGTATGGACCAGAGGCGCTACCGGCGCTGGCAATCTGTATGCGGAGGAGATGGGAATCTGGGGAGAGCTGAAACTTAGAAACCTGTATTTAAACCCGGAGGCCAACCCGGTTTTCTGGGATGATGTTCTGCTGGAGCAGACGCTTCAGGAAAAAAATCTTACTTTATTTTTAAATACCCATGTGGCAGAGGTGAAAATGAGAGAGGACGGAACCATCCGATCTGTTATGGGAAGCCAGATGGGGACGGAGAAGAATATTGAGTTTGAAGGGCAGATATTTATAGACGCCACAGGCGACGGAACCATAGGACAGTTTGCCGGTGTGCCCAGTATCATGGGAAAGGAAGAACGGCAGAAATACGGAGAAAGCCTGGCGCCGTTAAAGCCGGAAAAGGCTACATTTGGAAATACCATTTTCTTTTTTACCCAAAATGCCGGTAAGCCGGTAGAATATAAGGCTCCGAATTTCGCTTATTCCATGGAACAAATAGAAGGAATGTTGGGAAAGGGAGGAAGGATTGTAAACGAGCAGATGAACGGCTGCGATTACTGGTGGTTTGAAATGGGAGGGATGCAGAATACCATTGACGACGCCCAGGAAATCGGCCTGGAATTAAAACGTCTGGTAACCGGGGTATGGAATTACATAAAAAACAGCGGCAGGTTTCAGGCGGATCAGCTTACCCTTTCCTGGGAAGGCAATGTTCCCGGCAAAAGGGAGAGCCGCCGGATGATTACGGAGAAACTGCTTTGTCAAAAGGATGTTCTGGAGCCGGAAATGTTTCCAGATAGCGCATTTTACGGAGGCTGGTATCTGGACTTTCATCCTTCAGACGGGGTTAACACAGGGGAGGAAAATTGCATTCAGATTCCGGTACAGATTTATCCCATTCCTTTGGGATGCTTATATAATAAGAAAGCAGGCAACCTGATCTTTGCAGGAAGAAATATTGGAGTCAGCCATGTGGCCTTTGCCTCCACCCGGATCATGAATACCTGCGCCCTCTCCGGCCAGGCGGCCGGCAGTCTGGCGGCTAAGTGCCTGGAGTTAAAATGCAGGCCGGAAGATCTGGACAGAGAGGCGGTAAAGGATATCCAGCAGCGCCTTTTAGATGACGACATGCTGATTCCGGGAGTGGATTTTGACGGGGCGAGAAACCTGGCAGAAACCGCTGCAGTAAGGGTTTCCTCAGAGGAAGATACGGGAAGTACATGGGAGGACGGCAGCTGGGATTTGGATAAAGGCGGCTTTTTGGTGTGGCCGAAAGCCGCGGGAAAGGCAGAGATTCTTTTTGAGGCGGAGAAAACGGCCAAAATTTCTTATGAGCTCTATGAGTCCTTTCTTCCTTCCAGGGCAGCTTATGGGAAAAAGACGGGGCAGGGCAGTTTAAATTTGAAGCCCGGAAGGCAATGGGTATCCCTGGAAGAAATGGACAAAGAGGGAGAAGGGTTTGCAACCGCAGTATTCCCCCAGGCCCCCGGAGTAAAGATCATTGCAGGAACAGAAGAGTTTCCGGGCTTTCTCATGGGACACAAAGACCTGGCGGATTACAAAACTCCTTATATTCATCTGGTTACTTCTTTATATAGTGGAGAAAACCTGATAAATAATCAGGCCAGGCTGTGGAAGAGTCCCAATTTGTGGATGTCCAAAAAGGAGAAAAATCCCTGGGCAGAGCTTCATTTTAAAGGAAAAATACAGGTCCGGGAAATCCTGATATTCTTTAACCCGGATTTGAACAAGGAGCTGGTTTCTTCCAGGGCAGATTCCTGGGATGCCCACCACAAATATATTCCCAGAACCGGGATGCCCCCCCAGCTGGTAAAAAGCGCAAGCCTTTACGGAAAGATTTTAGACGGAGAATGGGAAAAACTGGCGGAGCTTCGGGACAACTGGAGGCGCAGATGGCAGGTAAAGCTACCAAAACCTGTGGAGATGACAGGATTACGTTTGGAAATTACTTCTGACTATGGCCAGGGCCGGGCGGAGGTATTTGAAATAAGAATCTATTAATAAAAGAAATGGAAGAGGAAGAACACTTGTGAAACGTAAGTTTCATAACTGGAATGTGTTCTGACGAACTGGCAGGCGCCGCTGTGCGGCGCATGCCGATACCATGAAAAAGGAGGATTACAAGATGAAAAAAAGAATGTTGGCATTGGCAACAAGCGCTGTTATGACAGCGGGATTATTATCTGCCTGCGGAGGCGGTTCCGCTCCGGCAGGTACTACAGCGGCTCCGGCAGCTTCTGAGGCAGGGGCTTCTCAGGAAGGAGATAATAAGTCTGGTCAGGAAACGAAGGAGGAGGCGTCTTCCGGGGAGGCCGCAAGTATTGTATGGGCAGGATGGTCCGGAGAGGAAGAGGCCAGCAAGGATATTTTCCAGAAGATGATGGAAACCTATCGAACCAATACAGGGAATGACGTTACCTGGGTAGGCTGGACCTGGGCGGATACGGCTCAGCAGCTTTTAATCCGCACCCAGGGCGGCGAGCAGCTTGACATTGCTCAGGTGGATATCGGGATTTTTAACACCGTAGCCCAGGCGGGGGTACTGGCAGATTTGAATGAGGTTCTGGGGGAGGATTACCTAAAGGGAAATTTCCAGGAATCCGCTTTGGAAGTAGGAAATATTGATGGACAGCAGCTGGGCATGCCCTGGAGTATGGCTTCCATCACCATGGTATATAATCCTCAGATTTTAAAGGAAGCAGGATGGGATACCGTTCCTGTTACCATGGAAGAGTTTGAACAGTGCCTGGCAGACGTAAAAGCTTTAAACGGGGATGTGATTCCTTACGCAGTTTCTACCAAGGATGCCACCTGTGCAGGCGACTTTGCTCCCTGGCTGTGGACCTTTGGCGGATCCATTTATGACGAAAACGGCGGCGTGGCTTTGGACAGCCCTGAGGCGGTTGCCTGTGTACAATGGTATCAGGACATGCTGGCAAAGGGATACATTTCCATGGACGTAGGCCGGGGCGAGGCCCGTCAGCTTTTTGCACAGGGGAAGGTTGCTTTCTATGACGATGCAGTGCTAGCCAAGGGCCAGGCTGTAAATAACGGCGTTGCGCCGGAAGATGCAGTGAATGTCTGCTCTGCCATGGAGCGCCCTGTATTAAAGGCCGGGGACAAACCTCAGAGCACCATGTGGGGCCATATGCTGGTAATCTTTAAAGATTCCCAGTACAAAGAGGCGGCGGCAGAGCTTGCAAAGACCTTAGTCAGCGATGAGATTGCCATGGATTACTTTACCAACAACGGTATGCCGCCGGTTACCAAGTCTATGGCGGAAAAGGAAGAAGTAAAAAGCGACGCTTACTTAAATGGGTTCTTAAAGTCTACTGAGACTGCCCGTTTAGAGGAAACTGCCAGACTGGCCAATGCCAACGAAGTAAAAACCATTATAACAGAAGAGCTTCAGTATGCTTTACTGGGACAGAAAACTGCGGAGCAGACAGTAAAGGATATGGCGGCAAGAATTGCAGCTTTATAAAACAAGTGGAGGTAAGCTATGAAACAAGGAATCAGACAGCACCGTCTGACAGATGCCCAGGTAGGATTTCTGCTGGTCGTGCCGGGACTCGCAATTTTTGCAGGAATTATTTTATACCCCTTTGTCAGCGCAATTATGATGTCCTTTACAGACCGCTCTATGCTGACTCCTGATTACAAATTTATCGGACTGGAAAACTACCGGAAGGTGTTTGCGGATCCGTATTTTACAAAAACCCTGACAACTACTGTGATTTTCGTCGTTTTTTCCACCATCCTTCCCTTTACCCTGGGATTTATCTGGGCGGTCCTGTTAAACCAGGGATTTAAAGGCTCGGAGTTTTTAAGAGGCGTAACATTGGTCAACTGGATTATTCCCGGAACGGCTATCGGCTTTTTGTGGAGCTGGATTTTTAACGGCCAATACGGTGTGTTAAACGGGATTCTTACCAGCCTTGGGATCCTGAAGGAGGGGATTCCCTGGCTGGGCCAGACCGGCACCGCTTTAGGATGTGTTGTCATTGCCCGTACCTGGCAGATGCTGCCCTGGTATATGGCGTTTCTGCTGGGCGGGCTTCAGGGGGTATCCTTAGAACAGGTGGAGGCGGCCAGGGTGGACGGAGCCAACAACTGGCAGGTCTTCTGGTATATGGTTCTCCCGTCCATGAAAACCATAGCGGTACTGGTGTTGATTTTAGGAGCCATCGGCAATCTGCAGCACTTTGACCTTCCCTGGACCATGGTTCAGGGAGGGCCGGCAAGAGCTACCACCACCTTATCTATTGAGGTCTATACCACAGCTTTTAAAAACTGGAATATGGGCAAGGCGGCGACTATCGGAACCATTTGGGCTGTTCTGCTGGCAGGATTCAGTTTTGTCTACCTGCGGCAGGTCAGCGAATCAGAATAGGAGGAGAGGAATATGTTTCGGAAAACACCGGCATTTCGGGCTTTCTTCTGGATCTTTATCATCCTGATCGGAGGTTTTGTATTCCTTCCTCTTTTGTGGATGATCAATACGGCTCTTAAGCCCTCAGCGGAAACCTTTACCCTGGACTTTTTTACAGGAACCAAAACTCTGGAAAATATTATCCGGATTGTAACGGATGAAAAGATTATGGGATACTTAAAAAACAGCTTGATCGTATCCTTTGGAAGCAGCGCCATGGCTACCGCCGTATGCGCCATGGCGGCTTACAGCTTTTCCAAATTCCGCTATACGGGACGAAAGTTTATTATGGGCCTTTTTATGATGAGCCAGGCCTTTCCCCAGGCGATTCTGCTGTTATCCATCTATCTTCTGATGCAGAAGCTGGGACTTTTGGGAAGCTACTGGGCGCTGCTTATCTCCTACGTGGTATTTACCCTTCCGGTAGGCACCTGGACATTAAAGTCCTACTTTGACCAGCTTCCCGATTCCCTGATTGAAAGCGCAAAGATTGACGGGGCAGGGAACTTAAAGATTATGCTTCAGATTGTATTTCCCATTACTGTACCGGGAATGATATCCATTGCAATCTATGGTTTTGTGTGGAGCTGGAACGATCTGCTCTACTCCATGACATTGGTAACCGACACAGCCAAGCGCACCCTGGCTTCCGGTCTGGTTATGACTTTTCTGGGAGAGGCGTCCACCAACTGGGGATATATGATGGCAGCCAGCATTGTGGCGGCGATTCCCGTAACCATTATTTTTGTATTCCTTCAGAGATACTTTATTCAGGGGCTGACCTCAGGAGCAGTAAAGGGATAATTCCTTTTTTGTGTCAATTTTCTGCATCATGAATATGATAACAGGAGAGGTTTTTTTGGAGGCAGACAATTGGCACAACAAAGAACGGTTATGATAGATGCAGGCCACGGCGGCGTGGAGCCGGGAGCCATCTATGAGGGAAGGCAGGAAAAGGATGATACCCTGCGGCTGGCCCTGGCAGTAGGACAGATTCTGGAGAGAAATGGAGTAAACGTAGTATACACCAGGATTCGGGATGTATATGATAATCCTTATGAAAAAGCGGAGATTGCCAACCGATCCGGGGCGGACTTTTTCGTATCCATTCACCGAAATGCTATGCCGGAGCCCGGCACGGGATCCGGGGTGACGACCCTGGTTTATGAAGACTCGGGAATCCGCCATATGCTGGCCCAAAATATTAACCAGTCCCTTCACGACCTGACGGGCTACGCCAACCTGGGGATTCAGGAAAGGCCGGGGCTGGTGGTGCTGCGCCGTACAGAGATGCCGGCAGTTCTGGTGGAAGCAGGCTTTATAGACAATGAAGGGGATAACCGGATTTTTGACGAGAAGTTTGACGCCATAGCCAATGCCATAGCCCAGGGAATTTTAAAGACCATTCGGGAGGAAGAAGAATCCACACCGGAATATTATCAGATTCAGGTGGGGGCATACCAGGACAGAAGGTTTGCAGAGGAGGAAGCTGCAAGGCTCAGAGCCCAGGGATTCCCTGTATTCATTGTCTACAAAGAGCCATGGTATCAGGTGAGAGTGGGGGCGTTTCTCAATATGGACAATGCCGCAGCCATGGAACAGAAGCTGCGCCAGTACGGGTATCCTACTTTGATGCTTCAGGAGAGGGCGGTTTATTAAACGGAAATATAGCAATAGAAACAGGGAAAGAAGCTGTAAATTAGCGGATTCTTTCCCTGTTTTTTTGGTACAGAGCGAGGTTATCACCTAATAAAACAATTAAAACAGATAAAAACGGATTAAAAAGGTTTAAATCGGTTAAAAATGTGATATAATATGAAAAAACGGAGGTATGCATATGGAACTCAGAGCAGAAGATGTTTTCCGTCCCGGAGCATTTCCTGAATACACTTACATATCACGAAAATCTGCAGTTTCTGACCTGCCCTATGAATTCCGGCTGATGCAGGCCATCAAGGTATCCGGATTTCTTACTTCTCTGGTAGGTCCTTCCAAAATGGGAAAAACCATTTTATGTGAAAAGGTAATCGGATTTGAACATATTGTGGAGATTTCAGGCGCCGACTTTGATGAAGATACAGATTTCTGGAAGCTGGTTTCTGCCAAAGCAGGGCTTGCATATGAAGGGCAGTTTGCATCCGAAAAGCAGATTCCCAGTACCCGTGATAGATATACCAAAAAAGAAACCTTCTCCCTTACAAAGGATAAGATCATTGAATATTACAGGGAAAACAATCTGGTCCTGGTCATAGATGACTTCCACTATGCTCCTGAGGGAAAGCGGATGCAAATTGCACAGCAGCTTAAAGATGCCATCCGCAGAGGATTTAAAGCCATTGTGGTATCCCTTCCCCACCGGGCAGATGAAGCAATCCGACAGAATGCAGATCTTTCCGGACGCTTAAGCCTTATCAACATGGAACCATGGGAAGTAGACGATTTAAAAGAGATCGCGAAGCTGGGTTTTGGAAAACTGGGGATTTCCATTGAGGACTCTGTTGCGGCACAGATTGCGGTAGAAAGCCTTTCCTCTCCCCAGCTGATGCAGTATATCTGCCTGAACATTTGCACCATGCTGGAAATGTCAAGAGAAGAAAACCGGCAAATTCATCAGGAGATCTTGGAAACCGCCTACCACTATACTACCGCAAACTTTGAATATGGAGATGTGGTCTCCCTGATGCAGAAAGGGCCAAACACCCGCGGCAAAAGCCGGAACACCTTCCATACTGCTGATGGACAGGAGCATGACATTTATGAGCTGATTGTCAAATCTATTGCAGAAAATCCGCCTATTATGAAGCTGGAATTTGAAGATGTAAAGGAACGGATATACCGTCTGATTGCAGATGACTGTAAAAAGCCTTCCCCGCAGATGATTCGGGAAAGCCTGGCAAAGCTAAAAGAGCTTCTGTATGGACGGGAGGATATTTTCAAGGTACTCGATTGGAAGGACGGGAGTCTCTATATCTTAGATCCTCTGTTCCTGTTTTATCTGCGATGGGGAGGCGCTCACGGATATCAATGTTTAATGGTATAACTATAACGAGTATACAGGATGCCGTTACACGGCTGAAAAATGTAAAAGACGGCCAGGAGTTTTCTATTTTGCTGACTGGTTTGAGAAATGAGGCTGATAGAAGAAATTGAGGCGGATATGGTGCATTACAGTGCGGAGCACATTTACTTCTTTATCTACGATAAGGAAAAAATAATTGAGAATCCCCAGCTGTTCCGGAACATCTATGAGAACAAGGTAAAGGGAAAGCAAATACATATCGTGATCCATCAGCCTAAAATACTGTAAACTATCACTACACGCCTGCCTTATGCCCCGAAAAAGGGCTGACAGCCTGTATGCTGCCTATGCAGATTCCCCAAATCAGATATCCCGTCCCAGCTCCCGGTAAAAATAGATGGCATTGTAAAAAAGCGACGATGCCCGGATGGAGCGGGGATCGTGGCCAGTTTTGGCCTGAATTTGTTTGAGGCGGTTCTGCATAGTATTTTTATGGATAAAAAGCTGCTCAGCAGATTTGTTGATAGAACCGCCTGTGTTGTAATAAATCTCTAAAATCTGAACTGCATGAAAGATCTCTTCTTCTCCCATCCCACGAAAGATCTTGTGGATATATTCCCGTTTCACTGTATCAGACAGCTCGTCTGTAAAAAGTTCCATGTTCAGATCATCATAAAAACGGATATTGCTCCGGTGTGTGCGAAGGCAGGCGCTCAGAGCTTTTTTTGCCTGCTTGCATGCCAGGTAAGCAAAAAAATATCCGTCGCCGCCGTGGGAAGAGTGACTGTCAATTCCCACGGCTACCTGTATCTGATAACGATTTGCAATCAGCTTTCTGTAGTCCTCCGCAATGTGAAACACGCTGCTGTCCTCAAGCTCCGGAACGCCTGCGATTAGAAGGGAAGAGGAGGACAGGGAAACGTGGCAGGAGCCATAGGAAGATAGCTGCTGCAGATAGCGCTTAGCGGTTTCCAGCCTGCGAAGACGGTCAAGGGAGACATTCTCAGACGGATCGTAAACTGCCATGGCCAGAAAACGTCTGGGGATACGAATATCAATGCCAAGAGCCAGCCCTCTTTCAATAAAGGCTTTTGTGATAAGGCTGGGATCGCCGCTTAACCATTCATCCAGATAGCGGTTTTTAATATTTTCTTCCGTTTCCTGCTCTTCTTTAATAGAAAGCTCATGGACCAAAAGCTCGGTCATACGTTTTACGATCTTTGCATAAGACAGAGTTTCGGCATCTGAACCGGTAAGGCCTACCACACCGATAGTTTCTCCATCTACTGTCAAAGGATAGTTGATGCCGGGCCGGGTTCCCAGCATAGAGTCTTCCTCATTAATAATCAGCTCGGAAAGGCCCTGGTCGATGAGCATTTTTGCGCCGGCATGAAAAGTGCCGATTCGCGATTCATCGGTGCTGGCAATGATGACACCGTTGGTATTAATGATATTCATTTTGCGGTTAATGATTTCATTGATGTTGGACACAATCTGGAATGCGTTGTGCTGAGATAATTTCATGGCAGCTCCTTCTGTTGCGAAAATGTTATTCATAATATATAAATAGATTATATTGTGTTTCCTGTAATATAATCAAGAGAAAGAAAAGTAAGTATACTGAAAACATAAATAAGACAGGAGGAAATTTAAAAACAATGAAAATTGTGATTGCAGTTGATTCCTTTAAAGGAAGCCTTTCCTCCATTGAGGCGGAGCGGGCCGTTGAGGAAGGAATCAAGGCGGCAATGCCAGGAGCGAAAACGGTTCGAATGCCTCTTGCAGATGGAGGAGAGGGAACTGTGGAGGCTTTTGTACTGGGGGCAGGAGCAAAAGAAATCCGTCTTACGGTGACAGGCCCGCTGGGAAAGCCGGTTGCATGTACTTACGGGATACTGAAGGAGGAGAAAACCGCTATTATAGAAGTAGCGGCAGCGGCAGGCCTGACATTGACGCCGGAGAAAGAGAGAAATCCTCTTAATACCACAAGCTATGGCGTGGGAGAGATTATCCGGGATGCAATAGAAAAAGGATGCAGAAGATTTATTGTGGGGATGGGAGGAAGCGCCACCAATGACGGAGGTCTGGGAATGTTAAACGCCCTGGGATTTCATTTTGAAAATATTCATGGGGAGTCCGCCGGGATTTACGGAAGGGACTTAGCATCGGTAGAACAAGTAAACACCAGTCAGGCGGCGCCGGAGCTGTCCCAATGCGAGTTTATTGTGGCTTGTGATGTCAATAATCCTCTTTGCGGAGCCAATGGCGCCAGCATGGTATTCGGGCCTCAAAAGGGAGCCGGAAAAGAAATGGCGGAGCAGTTGGATCAAAGCCTGCGGCATTTTTCAGAGATAACCAGGAAAGCTCTTCAAAAAGACATGGCTCAAATGCCCGGAGCAGGGGCGGCAGGAGGCCTGGGGTATGGGTTTATGACTTATCTTAACGGAAAGATGGAAAACGGGATCGATCTGGTGCTAAAGGCTGTACAGATGGAAACAGAACTTTCCGATGCGGATATCGTTGTGACAGGAGAAGGCCGTATGGATTTTCAAACGGCCATGGGTAAAGCGCCGGTGGGGGTGGCGAGGCTGGCGAAGAAATACGGCTGTATGGTTCTGGCATTTACAGGGGCGGCAGCTCCGGAAGCCGGGACCTGCAATGGGAAAGGGATTGACGCTTACTTTCCCATTGTCCGCGGCCCGATAGGGCTTAGGGAAGCCATGGAAACGGAGACGGCATATGCCAATTTGAGGGATGCCGCAAAACAGGTATTTTCCTTAGTGGCAAAGCTGCAAGCAGCCAGGGCGAGCTTGCTAAATAGTTCAATCAAATGATAAAGGAGAGTCTTAAAATGCTACAAAATTTAGAATTAGTTAAGGATAAGTTTAAAGAATTTCCACGCAAAAAGCTGGCCTTTTTTCCTACACCAGTACATAAACTGGAAAAGTTATCAGAATTTTTCGGTGTTAATCTTTATTTAAAACGAGATGACCTGTCGGGTACTATCGTATTCAGTGGTAACAAAATGCGTAAATTGGAATATCTCCTGGGAGATGCAATTGCTCAGGGCGCTGATACGGTGATAACATTTGGGCCAACTCAGTCAAATCATGCTATGCAGACAGTATCAGCTTGCAGGGCGGCAGGCCTGAAGCCAATCTTATATCTGACAACCTTTGTTGATTTTGATGAAAATGATATCAGGGCAAATATGCTGGTTGATGAGATTATGGGAGCAGAGATCCACATTATTCCCTCAAACGGAGAACCTATGTTTATCGCATATGAGCGTTCCTATGCATTGGCAAAAGAAAGAGCCAAAGAGTTAAAGTCAGAGGGACATAAGGCGTATACCATTCCGGTAGGAGGAACATCACCAGTGGGTGATATTGGATTTGCTGAAGCTATTATTGAATTACATCAGCAGATGATGGAAGCCGGAGTGAAAATGGATTACATAGCACATTCCACAGGGTCGGGTGGAATGCTAGCTGGCCTGGCAGCCGGGAAAGCATTAATAGAATCTGACGTTAAAATCCTTTCATTTCGAGCTAGTGAGAAAAAGGATGATCATCCGGACTGGGTTGCAGAGATTGCGACAGAGATCTTGCAGAATTTAGGTTCAGATAAAAAGGTAACAGCTCAAGACCTTAATATGGATGCAACATATTTCGGGCCGGGATATGAGAAACCAAATGCCCTGTCGGATGAGGCAATCAAACTTTTAGCTAGAAATGAGGGGATATTAATAGACCCTGTATATGGTTCAAAAGCATTAGCAGGCTTGTTTGACTATATTCGCAAGGGTAAGGTCCCAAAAGGAAGCAACGTGGTATTCTGGCATACAGGAGGAACAGTAGCGTTTTTTGCTGAGAAAGAGATTATAGGAGATATCAAAAATTAGTGGATTGATAGAGGGGGATAATTATATGGAAACAAATGAAAATAATATGAAAAAAGTAAAGGAGCCGTCATTTGGCTTCGCACTACTTTCCCTTTTAGGGTCAGTTGCATTTATTATAATTGGAACATTGGTGTTTAAGGCAACGTTACATATGATGTTTCTTTTGACATGGTTAATTGTTTTTTCCGTTGGTATTTATCTGGGACATAGTTTTGAATCATTGGAAAAGGGCGCGTATGATATGATTAAGACAGCTCTGCAACCAATTATGATTTTATTGGCTGTAGGCGCTATGGTAGGTACATGGATTGCCTCGGGAACAGTTCCCAGTATTATTTATTATGGCCTAAAGTTGATTAATCCTAAGATATTTTTGTTATTAACACTTTTGCTGTGTTCAATTACATCATTGGCAACTGGCACATCATGGGGCACGATAGGTACAGCCGGATTGGCAATGGTCGGAATTGGTATGGGCATGGGAATTAACCCGGGTTTAGTAGCGGGTGCGGCAGTCAGCGGTTCTTACTTTGGAGATAAACTATCTCCGCTCTCTGACAGTACTATACTTGCAGCAGTGGCCAAAACAAATATTGTTGATCACATTAAGCATATGCTTTGGACAGTAACTCCTGGTTATATTATTTCAGCTATTCTTTATTTAATATTAGGGATAAAATATGCAGGAGCAAATTTTGATTATAATAGAATAAAAGAAATTTTAGTTGCCATGGAAAATAATTTTAATATCGGATTTTTACCGTTTATACCGGCTATTGTGGTTATAGCTCTGCTTGCCAGTAAGAAGCCCGCTTTTCCATCTATTCTTACCGGGGCAATTATTGGCTCTATTATAGCAGTATTTTACCAGGGACAAACAGTAAGTTCCATGCTTAATATTATGTACAATGGATTTAAAATTGATAGTGGTACTCCGTTCTTAGATACTATTTTAAACCGAGGCGGTGTAACGAGTATGCGCGATAATACTAATATGATGATATGTGCTCTCGGATTCTCTGGTATTTTGCGTACGGCTGGAATTTTGGATGCAATTATAAAACCACTTACCAAGAAGATAAAATCAGTTTTCGGTCTGGTATTCGCAACTTTCTGTGTAAACTGGAGTTTTCTTGCAACCGGAGCAACGATGTCTTTTGCTTCTGTTATGACAGGAACTCTTCTTGAACCAGTCTACAGAACGTGGAGACTGAAACCACAAAATCTTTCCAGAGCAATCGAGGATTTTGGTACAATGGGAGGTCCGTTAATTCCCTATGGGGCTAATGCTTTATACATAAGCGGAATGTTTGGAATAGCACCAATGACATTTATACCATTCTGTTTCCTGAATATAATAGTTCCAATTATCTCTCTGACATATGCCTTTTTCGGATTTACTATGTATAAATACAAAGATGATGAAGTGATTCCAGAGAGTTAAGGCTGCCTGTCATCTTAACTGGATCTTCTGCAGTAGATGGCCGCGCTGGACTTTGCCCCGGTGAATGCCAGTGCGGTAATCTACATAATGGTTGAGATGGAAAAAGTTGTGATTTTTTATCAAAGGTTATGATATTAATTCCTTTTTCCCTCTTATAACCATATAGGAGACAGTCTACAAAATTAAGCTTTGGCGCTTTTTTATCTTATCGTATCATAATGTGGCCATATGCCCTCACTCTGCGTTTTTCGTATATAAACGATTTAGTTCAAAATACAATGGCATCAGTACCGCATTGATAACCAGAGAGTAAAACAAAGGAAGCAGCGCTGCCAATGCTCTCTTTTAATTAAATAGACAAATGCCTTTAGAAAGCCCCGCCAATACCCTGTACACAGCAGCATTAGCAGGCACGGAATCAGGATAAATTCCATACTGATATGATCTACAAAATTCCCCGCCGTCTGAACTGTTACATATTGTTTCGCCCTACTTAGTAAAAATGTTGACAATTCTAACAAGGTTGAATATACTATAGTTGCAGGCAGAAAGACACCATCTCCCTGCATGATTGAATTAACCGCCGGTAGGCGGTTTTTTCGTAAGCTTTAAGAATTTTGAATACACACAACAGGAGATGAAAAGTATGGAAAGAATCATTGATGTTGCTCAGTATATTTATGATGAATATAAACACCAGTCAGGGGAAGTAATTGATGAAATGAAGCTGCATAAACTGCTTTACTTTACACAAAGGGAGAGCCTGGCTATCACCAATGAACCTATGTTTAGTGAAGAATTTGAAGGGTGGAAATACGGGCCGGTATCTGAAAATGTCCGCAGATGCTATACTAAGGACGGTATGTATATTGAAGATGTCAGAGAGATTTCAGCCGGAAGTGCATATATTGCGAAAAACATTATCCTTCAATATGGAGCATTGGCTTCCTGGAAGTTAAGCCAGATTTCCCATAAGGAATTGTCATGGCTTAATTCACGAAAAGGACTTCCAGAAGGGGCTAATGGCAATGTGCCGCTCTTATTGGAGGACATTCGAAAAGACGCCGAAAAAGTAAGGCCTTATGACTCGGTTTGGGATATGTATTACGATGAATTTGATGAGCTGGAGGACACGTAATGATTGGGGAAATTTGGATTTCAGCTTTCAAATACTATGACAGTATAAAACACAGGATGGCGTTTAAAAGCCGTCCTGTGCTTATCATAGGACAGGCTGACAGCAGTGATTACGTCGTATTGCCGGTTTCCAGAGTAACAAAACGTGAGAATTTAGATATGCATTATGACTATGAGATGAAACCGGAAACGTATGCGGAATCAGACCTGAAATTATCCGCAACGTCATTTGTCCGGACACATAAGCAGGCAGTTCTAAATGAGGGAGAGCTGATAAAGAAGGTTTTGAATCTAAAATAAGAGTTTCCGAAAATATATGAAGAGATTGTTGATCTGGTAGAGGAATTCCAAAAAGATCTCATAAAAAAAGCAAAACTTTAAGACAGAAAAAGCCAAAGGAGAACCGTCGCCATGACCGCCCCCGAAATTTTACATATTTTACAGAAAGACATCCATTCCGTTGTTTTTGCCACTGTAGATGACAGCGGACTGCCCTGTTCCACGGTGATCGATTTGATGCTGGCCGATGAAAAAGGGCTTTATTTTCTTACTGCCCATGGGAAGACCTTTTTCAGCCGTTTAACAGAAAAGCCATTTGTTTCTTTAAGCGGTATTAAGGGAGGAGAAACTCTGTCCTCCGCAGCCATTACCCTTCGGGGACCGGTAAAGAATATAGGGAAAGACAGGCTGGAGGAAATCTTTGAAGAAAACCCTTATATGGAAAAGATTTATCCCACGCCAAAGAGCAGAAGGGCTCTGGAGGTATTTTGCCTCTATAAAGGGGAGGGAGAATACTTTGACCTAAGTAAACAGCCCCCGGTGCGTCAGGCCTTTTCTTTTGGAGGGGAAGAGATCCATGAAAGAGGCTACCGTATTGACGGGGAGAGATGTATCGGCTGTCAGGGCTGCAGAAGCGTATGCCCCTCCGGCTGTATCAGCAACACCTTCCCCCGGGTAATTGATGAAAGCCGGTGCCTCCACTGCGGAAATTGTTTCCAAATCTGCCTGCGGAGAGCGGTGCAGAAACTGGCGTAAACCGGTGGAATAGAAGACAGCATATTTTCACAGTAAACCTGCATGCGCCCGGAAGCGGGCGTACCACCGCACAGAAAAGCCCGGCGGGCGCATGGGGCATCCCTGAATGCATGCCGCCTAACCGGCGGCGGACTTTTACAGTAAGGAGAAATCACCTATGGAATGGACGGACGGAAAATGCCGGTGCAGCTGGGCAAATCCCAAAAACAGGCGCTATATCCGATATCATGATGAAGAGTGGGGCGTTCCGGTTTACGACGATCATAAGCTCTTTGAGATGCTCATCTTAGAATCCTTTCAGGCAGGGCTTTCCTGGGAATGTGTTCTTAACAAGCAGGAAGCGTTTCGCAGGGCATTTGACAACTTTGATCTGGAGGCCGTCTGCGCTTATGGGGAGAATAAGGTAAAAGAGCTGCAGGAAAACCCACAGATTATCCGTAACAAGCTAAAAATCCGCGCTGCCATAACCAATGCCCGGATTTTTAAGGAAATACAAAAGGAATACGGAAGCTTTTCCAAGTATCTGTGGAATTGGACAGACGGAAAAGTCATTTATGAAACCCACCTCACCTCATCCCCTCTGTCAGACGCTGTGTCGGGGGATCTGAAAAAGAGGGGAATGAAATTTGTGGGAACCACCATTATTTATGCTTATCTGCAGGCGGTAGGGGTGATTTACTCCCATGAAGACGGGTGCTTTCTTGCCTGTAAAGGGCCCGGGCCTGACAGGGAAAAAATTATGTGACAAAAGGAGATAACCCATGCCGGTATTTGATTTCAGCGGCGCGCCAAAGGAAAACACCAGGGCGCGGTGCACTTATACAACCTTTCAATCCAGCCAGCCGGAGGCTACCCCGGAAAAGCCCATTCTTCTCCTGGACAACCAAAAGAGAAAATGGAAACACCATTCCTGTGGTGTTTTTACCAATCCTGAGAAAGAAACGGCCTTTGAATTTAAGGAAGAGGACGGAAAAATTGCCGCGGATATTTTAAAGGTTGATTCCCGGTTTGTCAGCCTGATAAAGTGGCTGGGGGAAAACCATATCAGTGTCCGCCTGTCTGGGGAGAACCGGGAAGAAGGATACGGGGTATATAAAATACGGGAGATTGCCTTTGGAGGCGGCGTTAAGCTGTCGGCAGAGGATGGTTTCCTGCAGTTTATGATTGAACGGCTGTTTTCCAGCAGCGCGCCGGAGGAAGATGCGAATGAGGAAGAGCAGGAGGAAGCCGGTGACAGCATGAAGCTTACCAGCATCCAGAGCATTACCGACTTTATGACCTGCGCGGGGAATACTATGCCGGACAATATCAGGCTTTGGGCCAGGAGAAACCTGGCGGTTGCCAAGTCCCATGAAGTATCCCCGGAGGAAAGGCGTCACGCCCAGCGGGCCCTGTCCATTATGATGAATATCCAGTGGAAAAATAACTATTTTGAGGCCATTGACCCGCAGAAAGCCCGGCGAATTCTGGATGAAGAGCTGTACGGCTTAGAGAGGGTAAAGCAGCGGATTATGGAAACCATTATCCAGATCAACCGCACCCACACTCTGCCTGCCTACGGGCTTTTGCTGGTAGGCCCTGCCGGAACGGGAAAATCCCAGATTGCTTATGCAGTGGCCCGGATTTTAAAGCTTTCCTGGACGACGCTGGATATGAGCTCCATAAACGATCCGGAACAGCTTACCGGAAGTTCCAGAATTTATTCCAATGCCAAACCGGGGATTATTATGGAGGCGTTTTCCATGGCAGGGGAATCCAATCTGGTGTTTATTATCAATGAGCTGGACAAGGCTTCTGCGGGAAAGGGAAACGGCAATCCGGCGGATGTGCTGCTGACTCTTTTAGACAATCTGGGATTTACAGATAATTATATGGAATGTACAATTCCTACGGCAGGGGTATACCCAATCGCCACTGCCAACGATAAAAGCCAGATCAGCGCTCCCTTAATGTCCCGCTTTGCCGTAATCGATATTCCAGATTACAGCCCGGAGGAAAAGCGTATCATCTTTTTAAAATATGCTCTTCCCAGGGTACTAAAACGTATGAGTATGAAAGAAGAGGAATGTATTCTGACAAAAGAGGCAATGGATGCGGTAATTGAAATTTTTTCAGATACCAGCGGCATCCGGGATCTGGAGCAGGCAGCCGAGCACATCGCTGCCAACGCTCTTTACCAGATAGAAGTAAACCATGTGCCGGAAGTGGTTTTTGACGCCGCCATGGTTCGGGAACTGTTGGAATAACGCCAGCAGTAGATAAAAGAGGATGTTACAGAATGAAATAGAGCAGACGCCAGGTTTCATTTTGTAACATCCTTTTTTATTTCCGTCAGCACCAGCCAAGGGTACACGCTCCCATGCACGCCTGGCGGCTGATGTCTTTCGGCAGCTGACGGATTACGGTCAATGGAATCTCATTTTAATCTCCGCCGGGGCCATCCCTCCGCTCCCGGGTAGATTCGGGAAGAGGTTCCGCAATTTCTTTGGGATCGATTTCAGCATCCCGGGGCTTGGTATTTTTCTCGTGATTTATGGTTTTCGTCTTGTGGCACATCTTATCACCTCCAGGTTTATTATGCCAAAAAGCCTCTTACTTATCCCATTTTCCAGCATGGAAATATACAGAAATTTGCATAAAAAGGCGCAGAACAAAGCATTTTTCTTACAAGAAATTAGCAATTATAATAGAAACAGAAATAAACAAGAGAGGAGGCGCAGAATGCTGTCACCCCGTCAAATTAAGCTGGTTAAAAGCTTGTTTTACCAGGATAGGCCTTATACCAGCGAAGAATTGGCAAAGACCTTGTCTGTATCGGTTCGGACGGTTCAGATGGATATCCAGCAAATCAATAAGCAGTTAAGAAAACTGGGATGTCCGGAAATTCGTATGAAAAGAGGAGAGTGGCAATACGGGCTTTTGGAGGAAGAAAAAATCAGAATTCTTCGCAAAATTTTAGAGCCGGATCTGGGAGAACTGATTCCTTCCGGCCGCCGGTGTCAGCTGATTATATTGTTTCTGACTATGAAGAAACAATATATCACCATCCAACAAATAGCGGAAAAATTGGATGTGAGCAGAAGCACAATCGTAGGGGATCTGAAGCATGTAAAAGCCTTTTGCACCCAGTACGGGATTGAGATTATTACCAAACCCAACTTTGGGATTGCCATGGACGGAGAAGAACTGCGGATTCGGAACGGGGCATTAAACATGCTGTTAGATCCGACAGAGATATTTGGGCAGAAGTTTGATCTCCATGCCTTGGATCAGACCATAGGAGGCGTTTTGTTTGACGGCGTCGATATTGAAAAACTTCGTGAAACCTTGCTGCTGATACAAAATCAAATGGTTTTCCACTTTAGTGAAGAACAGAGAGATAAAATTCTTATCTACCTGATCATTGCCCTGGGCCGGGCGCGGATTGGAAAGTATATGGATATTCCCAAGGAAGATGTTCAGGCATTAGCAATCACTAAGGAATATGAGACCGCAAAACAGGCATTAGCTTATTTTTTCTCTCCTGGAAAAGATAGCATGACAAAGGAAAAGACGTGGACAGAGCTGGGAGAAAAGCAGAAAGAAGAGGCGGCATATCTGGCTATTCTGCTTAAGGGAATGTATTCCTTTGATTTCTATGTGGGGAATATGGACAAATTGGCCGGGATTCAAAAGATTGCGGAAGATATTATAGATCAGATGAAGAAAAATTTAGGAGAAGCGTTTCAAGAAGATGGGGAACTTTATAACGGTCTTATCCAGGATTTAAACCAGATGATTTTCCGCAAGCGCTACTATATCAGAACCAGCGGCGAGTTGTCAGATATGCTGAAAGATTCTTTCCAGTATGTGGAAGCGGCTAGAAAGTCAACGGCCAGTCTGGAGAGCTATGTCCATCAAGAATTGTCCATAGAGGAACTGGAGTTTGTAGCTCTCCACTTTGTAGCGGCCCGAAGCCGGTATCTGGAAAGGCGCAGGCGCACCATAAAAACTTTGGTTATATGCGCTAACGGAGTCGGGACTTCCCTGATATTAAAATCCCGTCTCCAGGAAAATATAGCAATCCTGGACATTGTGGCGGCGTCCCCTTTGACAGAAGCAGAATATTATGTTCAAAAGTACCGCCCGGAACTGATTATTACCACAGTGGCAATAAAGGACTGCGGACTGCCTCAAGTTATTGTGAAACCTTCTCTTCCTGTGGAATCCCTTTTCCGGATTTATAAAGCGATCAGATTTTTGAGAGATGATTTGTCTGCAAAAGGTTTGTGCCGTGGGCCTGGGGAAGTTGATTCGGTGCAGAAAATTATGGATGTCATTGGAAAGTATGCGGCAGTGAAAAACAAAGAATCATTACAAAATGAGTTGGAACAGATTTTGAAAGGATTGGATGCGGATATGGATAAGACTTCCACGGAGGTAAGCTTAAAGGAGGTGCTTACTGAAAAAACAATCCAGCTTGCCTGTGAAGCGAAAAGCTGGAAAGAGGCGCTCTTTATGGCCGCTGGCCCTCTTTTAGAGGAGGGCTGGATTACTATGGAATATGCAGAGGCGGCTTATGAAATTTCTCATACTATGGGGAGCTACATTGTAATAGGGCCGGGGATAGCAATGCCTCACGCCAGGCCGGAAATGGGGGTAAAGCGGCTATGCATGAGCCTGAAATACTTAAACTGGCGTCCGGAAAGGTGGCGGAGGCCGTAGAGGAGCAGCGGGTAATTTATGTATTTGGATCCGGACATTCCGCAATATTATGCGAAGAACTTTTTTACCGGGCAGGAGGGATGGCGGCAGTCTCCCCCATATTTGTACCGGATCTTCTGCTGGCTAACGGAGCAGTCCGATCTTCCCGGGTGGAACGGCTTAACGGGTACGCTAAAACCTTTATGGAATCTGAATCGATTGGTCCTGGAGATTTGGTCTTTGTAATCTCCACCTCCGGAAGAAACGGCGTTCCTTTGGATGTGGCGGCCATTGCAAAGGAGAGAGGAGCCTATGTGATCGGGCTTACTTCCAAAAGCTTTTCTCAAAGCCAGCCATCCAGACATTCCTCAGGGCTTCGGCTTACGGACATTGTCAGCCTTTCTATCGATAATTTCTGCCCTGTAGGAGACGGGTGTTTAACCATGAAGGACGGTGCAGCTTTTGAACCGGCGTCCACTATAATCGGCGGGGTTATTCTCCACACGATTTTTGCCGGGGCAGTTCGGATTTTAGAGGAAAAAGGGGTGGAATGTCCCATATTTGCCAGCGGAAATATAGAGGGAGGGGCGGCAGCCAATTTACGTCTCCTTGAGCAGTATAAAAATAGAATTCCTTTATATAGGTAATAAAAAAGAGGAAAGGAAGGGAACCATGCAGACAGAGATGCGGGCTACCATCAAAAACTCAAATGGAATCCATCTGCGCCCTGCAGTAATGATATCCGAATTGGCGTCCGGGTTTTCCAGCAGGATCCGATTGATAAAGGAGTCGGAAAATACAGAAGCAGATGCCAAATCTACGATTGATATTTTGGGATTGGGATTAAACAGCGGGGATTCCATCTGCGTCAGAGCCTTAGGACCGGACTCCAGAGAGGCGGCAAAGCAGGTAAAAGAAATGATGGAAAATATAACGGATTGATAAAAGCTGGGGATGTCCTGGAAACGTAATTCAGTGACACCCCGGCTTTTAATTTAGAAATAAGAGTGTTAAGGAAAAAGACTCCGGTCGGTTCTTTGTCGAAACTTGCGGTTGAATTCCATTGCATGTGAGAAAATCCAAAGGCTATAATACATGGTACAGCACAAAGCGCTGGAAATGTTCAAAAAGTGAGGAGGATTTTTCACATGGCAGAATTAAATGTGGCGATTGCAGATGATAACCCGCAAACTTTAGGTTTGTTGCAGGACATAGTAGAAGGAGAAGAGGGATTTCATGTAGTCGGCAAGGCAGATAATGGGGAAGATGCCTATGCCATGATTGTCAGAACCAGTCCGGATATTGTGCTCTTAGACGTAATCATGCCGAGGCTTGACGGAATTTCAGTGATGGAAAAAGTCAAACAAAACCATTCCCTGGGGAAAGTGCCCTCTTTTATCATGATTACCGCAGCGGGAAGCGAAAATGTGACAGCGGACGCTTTTCGCATGGGCGCCAGTTATTACATTATGAAGCCCTTTAACCGGGAAATTATCATTGACAAAATACGCCGGATTGGCAGAGGCTACGGGGCAGTTCCCGATTTCCCGGAGATTAAGAAAGTACGGCCATATATCGATAAAGCAGAGTATATGGAACAGAATCTGGAAAATGATGTTACCCATATCCTGCATGAAATCGGGATTCCTGCCCACATTAAAGGATATCAATATTTAAGGGATGCCATTATCATTTCTGTAGAGGATCATGAAATGCTGACCTCGGTGACTAAGATTTTGTATCCTACCATTGCCAAGAAACACCAGACCACGCCCAGCCGTGTAGAACGGGCCATCCGCCACGCCATCGAGGTGGCATGGAGCCGGGGAAAGATGGATACCATTAACGAACTATTTGGCTACACGGTCAGCAACGGCAAGGGAAAACCTACAAATTCCGAGTTTGTGGCGTTGATTGCAGATAAGATCCGATTAGATTACAAACGAATTTCATAAAAAATACAGATAAGACTTCCTAAAACCTGAAAAATATTGTATACTGTTAATAATTGAGCATGAACAAAAACAACGATAAGGTGAGGGAGGTTTTTTCATGAAAAAAATTCTATTTGTGGCATCCGAAGCAGTGCCCTTTATTAAGACAGGAGGTCTTGCCGACGTAGCGGGCTCCCTGCCCAAATGTTTCAATAAAGAATATTTTGACGTGCGCGTCATGATTCCTAAGTATCTGTGTATCAAGGAAGAATGGCGCAATAAGATGACTTATGTGAACCATTTTTACATGGACTATCTGGGACAGAGCAAATATGTAGGAATTATGGAATATGTCCATGAGGGCGTTACCTTCTATTTTATTGATAATGAGGGCTATTTCTGCGGAGACAGGCCTTACGGCGACTGGTATAACGATCTGGAGAAATTTGCGTTCTTCTCCAAAGCTTCCCTGTCCGCTCTGCCGGTTATTGGATGGCAGCCGGATGTAGTTCACTGCCATGACTGGCAGACCGGACTGATTCCGGTTCACTTAAAAGATCGTTTCCACGATGGCGAGTTCTTCCGGAATATGAAGTCTGTATTTACTATTCACAACTTAAAGTTCCAGGGCGTATGGGATGTGAAGACCATCCAGAGGCTGTCCGGACTTCCGGATTACTACTTTACTCCGGATAAGCTGGAGGCGTACAAAGACGGAAACATGTTAAAGGGAGGCGTGGTTTACGCAGACGCTATCACCACCGTAAGCGACACTTATGCGGAGGAGATCAAAATGCCTTTCTATGGCGAAGGATTAGACGGTCTGATGCGCGCCCGGGCAAACAGCCTGAGAGGGATTGTAAACGGGATTGATTATGATGAATTCAATCCTGAGACCGATGAATTTATCGTTCAGAAGTATAATGCCAAGAACTTCCGCAAAGAGAAGGCAAAGAACAAAGTGGCTCTTCAGGAAGAACTGGGCCTGATCAAGGATCCGGGTAAGTTTATGATTGGTATTGTTTCCCGTCTGACGGATCAGAAGGGTCTGGATCTGATTCAGTGTGTTATGGACGAGATTTGCAGCGATGACCTGCAGTTTGTAGTTTTGGGAACCGGTGATGAGCGCTACGAGAACATGTTCCGCCATTATGACTGGAAGTACAATGAGCGTGTTTCCGCCAATATTTATTATTCCAATCCAATGTCCCACAAAATTTACGCTGCCTGCGACGCATATTTGATGCCGTCCCTCTTTGAACCCTGCGGTTTAAGCCAGCTTATTGCTCTGCGCTATGGAACCGTACCCATTGTACGTGAGACCGGCGGATTAAAGGATACGGTAATACCCTATAACGAGTACGAGGGAACCGGAACCGGATTCTCATTCGCCAACTACAATGCCCATGAGATGTTAAGCAGTATTCAGTATGCCAAATACGTTTATTACAATAAAAAGCGGGAGTGGAACAAGATTATTGACAGGGGTATGGCAACAGATTATTCCTGGAATACTTCGGCTCTTAAATATCAGGAGCTGTATGACTGGCTGATTGGATATTAAATCTTACAAAAAAGAATGAGAAAAACAGGGCTGTTGCATATGGCCGATAGTAACCCGCATGCGCCTGGCAGCGGACGCACTGCCGCACAGAAAAGTCTGGCGGGCGCATGGGGCATACCTGAATGCATGCCGCCTGTTCGGCGGCGGAATTTCAGAGTAATCGAAGCGCAACGGCCCTGATTTTGTCCGGACAGAGGAGACGCGAAAAAGATGTGGAAAGAACTGCTAGAAAATCAGGTGCTTATTACTTCAGTAATTGGATGGACGGTGGCACAGGTTTTAAAGACAATGATTGATTTTGCTCTCAACAAAAGCTTTAATGTGGAGAGGCTTACCGGATCAGGAGGTATGCCCAGCTCCCATTCTGCCACAGTCTGTGCTTTGACCACATCTGCGGGACTCTGCTACGGCTTGGGTTCCTTTGAGTTTGCAGTGTGCTTTGTGATGGCGATGGTGGTAATGTATGACGCGGTAGGCGTACGCCGGGAGACTGGCAAACAGGCCAAGCTGTTAAACTGGATGATGGAAGAAAATCCGTTTAAGCTAAAGCTCAATGAGCTCAATGGAGAGGTACTTCAGGAGACTTTAAAGGAGTATGTAGGACATACTCCTCTGCAGGTAGCAGCCGGAGCCATCTTGGGAGTCGGTATTGCTTTTTTAGTGAATTTGCAGTATGCATAAGTAAAAAAATAGCTGGCGGGGGTAAGATGTTTTGGCAGAAATTTGCCGGAAGCATTTTACAACCGCCTGTTTTTGTGCTATTGTGGATACCAGAAAAGATTGATCAGTATGGAAAGGATTTCACTATGATAAAACGATTGGTTCTGGCGTCTTCATCTCCCAGAAGACGGGAGCTGCTGGGCCAGATTGGACTGTACCCGGAAATCATTCCCAGCACTTTGGAGGAAAACGTGACGGACACCGATCCGGCCAGAGTAGTAGAGTGCTTATCTTTACAAAAAGCTGGTGATGTGGCGGAAAAATGCAGGAGAGAAGGGTCCGGAGAAGAAACGGTTATAATAGGAGCCGACACGGTTGTGGCCATAGATGGGATGATTTTGGGAAAACCGGCAGACAGGGAAGATGCCGCGCGCATGGTAACTCTGCTCCAGGGAAGGACTCACCAGGTCTATACGGGAGTTACCCTGATAGCCATGGGAAAAGGAGAGGCGAAGGCGCGTACCTTTTCGGAAGAAACCCATGTGACGGTTTACCCTATGGATGAGGAGGAGATTCGGGATTATGTTTCCTCAGGAGAGCCGGATGATAAGGCGGGCGCTTACGGAATCCAGGGCCGGTTTGCCGCTTATATTGAGAAAATAGAGGGAGACTACAGCAATGTGGTGGGCCTTCCCACAGGGCGGGTTTATCAGGAGCTAAAAGCTCTTTCTAAAGAAACAGAAAGCATACGTTAGAGGAGGATAGGTGAACATGACAGGATTCAAACAGTGGCGCTTTCGAGCGGCGGCATGGCTGACAGCTCTGGCCCTTTTGGCTATCCTCTTATCTCTTTCCGGATGCGAAAAAACTGTCCAGGAAAAAGAGGTAATAGAAGCGGAACAATATACCCTTGCCCAAATTATGACCATTGCAGCAACAGAGCGGAATCGGTATCAGAAGGTTTATACCAGCCAGATTTGGGAAGCGGCAACCGATGAAAACGGGACTACCATGAAGGATATGCTGCTGGCCCAGGTGAAGACCTTTTTGGAGGATCTGGAAACTATGAATCTTTTGGCAAAAGAGCAGGGAATTGAGATATCCGGAACAGAGCTGGATCGGCTTCACCGGCTGGGACAGGCTTACTTTCAGGAGCTGACAAATGGGGATCTGGAGTATATCCAGGCCACAGAGCAGGATATTATCCGTCTGTATGAGAAATATTATTTGGCTAACAAACTGGTCGCCGAGCTTACCAAGGACGTGGATTTGGAGATCAGTGACAGCAAGGCCAAGGTCATTGACATTTTGCAGATTGTGCTGGATTCTCTGGAAACTGCCCAGCAGGTTCACCAGGAGGCCATGGCTGAGGACGCAGATTTTGAAGCTCTTGCAAAAAGCTACTCTGTTTCCGATGAGATCCGGCGGACTCTGGGGAGAGGGGAGGAAAGCAGCGCTTTTGAGGAAGCGGCCTTTGCCCTGGAGGATGGCCAGGTTAGCCCCTTAGTGACAGTAAATGGAAAGTATTATATTATAAAATGTATAAACTCTTACAATGAGGAAGAAACCCTGATTCGAAAGAGCGAGCTGTCTTTAGCCAAAAAGGATCAGGCTTTCCGAAGCATTTACGACAGCTTTCAGGCGGAGAACCAGACAGAGATTCCAGACAGCCTGTGGAGTCAGGTGACCTTTGACGGGGGAGAGGAATGTACTACCACCAATTTTTTTGACTTATATAGAGAATATTTTCCGGAATAAAAATCGGAACCAGAAGGAGACCGGCTTATGGAGAAGAGATTGGAAAAGAGACGGGCAGTAGGGGCTTATAATGGCCTGGAAAGGGAAAGAAGAGGGGAAAGAAGCCGCCGCAGCAGAAAGCGGAGCAGAAAAAAAAGCGCCTTTCCCAAAGTGCTGGGCATAATGATTTTATGCATTTGCCTGGGGGTTTTAAGCTTTGGAGCGGTTCGCTATGCCCGGGGATTTTCCGGCGGCGGTCAGGAAAGGACTCTGGAAACCAGCCGCCAGGTTATACCGGAGACCTTGCCGGAGAGCGGGGCGGAGACATTTGACTAGAGCGTGTTTCAAACGCGCTCTAGTCAAATGTCTCCGTTTCCTTATGCCTGGAAAAAGGCGGCAGTTAAAGTATTCAGGGCTTTTTGATCACCTTTATGCATCAGCTCTCTGGAAGAGTGCATAGCCAGGAGAGGAATCCCTGCGTCTACTGCAGGCATATTTAAAAATGCGGAAGAAATGCTTCCCAGGGTGGAGCCGCCCCGCATATCAGAGCGGTTGGAAAACTTTCGGAAGGGAATCTCATTGGCCCGGCAAAGGCTCTCAATCACGCTGACGCAGGAGGCGTCAGTGGCATAGGCCTGACTGGCTGCCAGCTTTAAGACGACGCCGCTTCCTAAAGGAATCTGGTTTTTGATATCGCATTTTTCTGGGTGATTGGGATGAATGGCCTGAGCCACATCCAGGGACAGCAAAAATCCTCCTAACAGTCCGTCTAAAAATTGAGAACGGCTATAGCCCAGGCTTAAATACAGCTTTTCTAAAATCCGTTCTGTCAGATTGGAGGCGGCTCCCTGTTTGGTGCGGCTGCCGATTTCCTCATTGTCGTAGAGGGCGGCAACACGGATGATGGGGGAAGAGTTTTCCCCTTGCCTGCTGTCTTTCAAAGCGTGCTTCCCTGCTGGAGGGAGGCCGTCTTCCAAAAGCCCGCCGGGTTTATAGCTTGCGATAAGACCGGAAAGACAGGCTTCTACAGAGGTCAGATTGTCCAGGCGGGGAGAAGAGTACAGTTCCTCCTGAAGCCCCAAAAGACACCCTTCCTCCCAGGGGTAGAGAGAAATCTCATAGTCCAGTATGGCTTCCGGCTCTACAGAAAGCTGGCTGGCCAGAAAATCCAGAAAATAGCTGTTCTGGTTCAGGCGCTCTGTCAGCACTGCCGCCAGGGGAAGCATATCCACCTGAGGATTTAATTCCACCCCTTTGTTTACGTCCCGATTCATGTGAATGGCCAGATTTGGAATGGTAAACAGAGGCTTTGTGCAGGAAAGAAAACGGATGTCAGGACAAAACGGATCTTCAGAAGCCACACATACCTTTCCGGCCGCAGACAAAGGACGATCCAGCCAGGTGGACAGGATGGGAGAACCATAGACCTCTGCATTTAGCTTTCCATAGCCGTGGCCCGATACCTCGGGGGATGGTTTTAGCTTGAGACAGGGCCAGTCTGTGTGGGCGGCCGCCATACGGACAACAGGGGCGGCTTGCACGGCAGTGCTGTTATCTATTGTAAAGGCCAGAAGGGTGGAATCATAGGCGGGGACAAAATAAGCTCCGCCGGGTTTTACATTCCAGGGCTTTGAGAGCTCAAGGCGCTTAAAGCCCGCCTTAGAAAGTCTCCGGCATGCCTCTTCAATACAGTGATAGGGGGATACAGAGGCGTCTATCAGGGATTTTAAAGAATCAATTTCAGTCATTTTTCAACAATTCCTCCTGTTATTTCTGCGGGCAAGTACGTCGCCAGGTGTTCCCATTATACCATGGACACTAAGCTCGTGAAGTACCTCGCTAAGTGTCCAGGCATATATTCTCACTAGGCTCGAAAGTACCTCGCCAAGTGTTCATATTATACCATGGTTGGCCGGGGATGGGAAGAGGTCTGACGTTGACAGCAGGACTGGACCGGTGTATCATGAGGAAGACGGCTTAAAAGCCGGGGAGAGACGGAGGTTTTTATGGTAGCACTGAAGATAGAAGATATTAAGACTTGTACGGCAAAGCTTTTTTTGGGAGGAGAATTTGACTTATTTGTAGTAAGAGAGGTCAACATTGTCACCTTTAACCGCTTTACCATAGACGGACATGTCCGGCGGGGCTATTATACAGAGGAAGAGATTGAGGAAGGCGGGATTGAAAGCCTTTCCGCCTGGAAGGCTCTGCGCCCCTTTTGCTTTTCCCTGATAAAAGGGAAAAAGCTTCCCGGAAGCTTTTCCATTACCCTGCAGCTGCCTGTTAAGGAAGTAGAAGCTTTTTTAGAGGACAGCGGGCTTCATACGGCATTGGAGACCATACAGGGACTGTGTATGAATATACGCTATGAGGAAGGGAACATGACAGTGGTTACTGCTGCATCTCTGTCATTTTTTACCATGGATAAAACTATCGATACGGAGTGGGAGCTCTATGTTCAAAAATTTCTAAAAAGAAGCGGCATTGCCTTTACCAGGGAGTAATGGGGTTTTCCGCTCCGCTTTTACAATATAAAAAATCAGGAGGATCAATAATGGCAAAACTGCATTTCCGGTACGGGGCAATGGGAAGCTCAAAGACCGCCAATGCCTTGATGGTAGAATATAATTACAGGGAGAGAGGCAAAAAAGCCTTGCTTGTAAAACCGGTAATCGATTCACGGGACGGAGACAGGACCATCCGCTCCCGAAGCGGCCTTGAAAAGGAAGGGATTTATCTGGAGGAACTGGTAGAAAAAAGCGATAATGAGGTAAAGGAATACGACTGCATTATTGTGGATGAGGCTCAGTTTGCCACCAAATCCCAGGTGGAATTTTTGGTGCACATTGTTGATGATCTGGACATTCCGGTTATCTGTTACGGACTTCGCACGGATTTCAGGGAAGAACTTTTTGAGGGAAGTATGTGGCTGATGGCCTGGGCAGACGTCATTGATGAGGTGAAGACAGTCTGCTGGTGCGGCCGCTCTGCAAGCTGCAACGCCCGGTTCGGGGAGGACGGAAAAATCGTCCGCACCGGAGCTCAGGTGGTGCTGGGAAGCAATGACAAATATGCGGCTCTCTGCAGAAAGCATTATCACCAGGGAAATTTCGGGCCAGATATGGATAAATAGGGAAAGACTGGATTGTTAGCACTCAATAAACATGAGTGCTAATTTTCTGTTGACATTTTCTAATTCCGGTATTACAATAACCAGTAAAAGAATGAAAATAAAAGAATAAAAAGGAGTGCATAAATCATGGCAAAGACAGGAAGCCTGACAATTAACAGCGAGAATATATTCCCAATTATTAAAAAGTGGCTTTATTCCGACCACGACATTTTTTACCGGGAGTTAATTTCCAATGGCTGCGACGCCATCACCAAGTTAAAGAAGCTGGAGATGATGGGAGAGTTTGAGAAGCCGGAGGATGTGGAGTACAAGATTGAAATATCGGTAAACCCCAATGACAAAACCATCACCATTGCCGACAACGGCCTTGGTATGACGGAAGACGAGGTGGAGGAGTACATTAACCAGATTGCCTTCTCCGGAGCCCAGGATTTCCTGGAGAAGTATAAGGACAAGGCCAATGAGGACCAGATTATCGGGCATTTCGGCCTGGGCTTTTACTCCGCATTTATGGTGGCTGACAAGGTGACCATTGACACCAAGTCCTATAAGGCGGATGAAAAGGCTGTCCACTGGGAGTCTGAGGGCGGCGACGAATTTTCCATGGGAGAAGGGGAGAGGGAGCTGTTCGGAACCACCATTACCCTGTATTTAAATGAAGACAGCACCGAGTTCTCCAACGAATACCGGGCAAGGGAGGTAATTGAAAAATATTGCGCCTTTATGCCAACCCCCATTTTCCTTACCAATGCCGCCGAAGGTCCCCAGTACGAGACCATTGAGAAGGATGAGCTGACGGACAAAGATACCATTGTGGAGACCATCGTTGAGGAAGCTAAGACCGAAGAGAAGGAAAATGAAAACGGTGAAAAAGAGATCGTAGAAGTTTCCCCGGCTACTGAGAAATATAAGATTTTAAAGAGGCCGGTTGCGTTAAATGACACCACCCCTTTGTGGAACAAGCATCCCAATGAGTGTACTGAGGAAGAGTACAAGGAGTTCTACCGCAAGGTATTTATGGACTTTAAGGAGCCTTTATTCTGGATCCATTTAAATATGGACTATCCTTTCAATTTAAAGGGCATCTTGTACTTCCCCAAAATCAATATGGAATATGACAGCTTAGAGGGAACCATTAAGCTTTACAATAATCAGGTATTTATCGCCGATAACATTAAGGAAGTAATTCCGGAGTTCCTTATGCTGTTAAAGGGCGTAATTGACTGTCCGGATCTGCCCTTAAATGTTTCCAGAAGCGCCCTGCAGAACGACGGATTCGTGAAAAAGATCTCCGATTACATTACCAAGAAGGTAGCGGACAAGCTGTCCGGTATGTGTAAGACTGACAGGGAAAATTATGAAAAATACTGGGATGATATTAATCCCTTTATCAAGTTCGGCTGCATTAAGGATGAGAAGTTTGCCGAGAAGATGAAGGACTACATTATCTTTAAGAACCTGGACGGCAAGTATCTGACCCTTCCGGAGTGTCTGGAGGAAAACAAAGAAAAGCACGAGAATACTGTATTCTACGTAACCGATGAGAAGGAGCAGAGCCAGTATATCAATATGTTTAAAGAGGCCGGCCTGGACGCTGTGATCTTAAAACACAACATTGACAGCCCCTTTATCAATCACATGGAGCAGAAAAATGAGGGCGTGAAATTCCTGCGTATTGACGGAGACTTAACCGATACCTTTAAAGAAGAGACCGCAGAGGAGGACAAGGAAGCATTCCAGGCCACAATTGACGCTCTTACCGGGATTTTCAAAGATGCCCTGGGCAATGACAAGCTGACTATCAAGGTAGAAAAGCTGAAAAATGAAAATATCGCATCCATGATCACCGTACCCGAGGAATCCAGAAGGATGCAGGATATGATGAAGATGTACAATATGTACGGCATGGATCCCGGCATGTTCGGATCTCAGGAAACCCTGGTATTAAACGCCAACCACAAGCTGGTACAGCATATTCTGGAGCACAAGGACGGCGCTTACACCAAGGATATCTGTGAGCAGCTTTATGACCTGGCGGCATTAAGCCATGGCTCCTTAACTCCTGAGCGTATGACCAAATTTATTGCCAGAAGCAACGAGTTAATGGGAAAGCTGTCTGACTAAGCCTTTATGGGCCGGACAGTCCCAGACAAACTATCATTACAGGGAAAGCAGAGGAAAACAGATGCGCCTATATATTATCCGTCACGGAGAAACCGACTGGAACGGAGCAGGCCGCTTACAAGGCCAGACAGATACAAGACTGAACGAAAACGGGATCCGTCTGGCCCGTGAAACCGCAAAGGGGATGGAGGACATCCCCTTTGATTTGTGTATCACCAGCCCCCTGGCCCGGGCCCGCCAAACAGCAGAAATCATACTGGGAGACCGAAAGACTCCTGTTAAGGAGGAACCCCGGATCCGGGAAATCAGCTTCGGTTCCTGGGAAGGTTTAGGGTGCCGTCCCCACAACTATCAGATTCCGGTCCCGATAGAAGAGTTTGACCGTTTTTACACGGATCCCTTCCGCTTTATTCCCGCCTCTGACGGGGAAACCATAGAGGCAGTCTGCGCCCGAACCAAAGAATTTTTAGAGGATTTAATGGAGGAACCGTCTTACCGGGATAAAACCATCCTCATCGCAACCCATGGGTGCGCTCTGCGGGCCCTGTTAAACTCTGTTTATCCGGATTCGGCAGATTTCTGGCATCACCGCGTTCCCCCCAACTGCGCTGTCAGCATTGTAGAAGTCCAATACCCCGCGGGAGTAAAGGGCGGCGTCCCTGTGCTGGTGGAATCGGACAAAATCTATTACAGTCCGTCTCTGGTTGTAGATTTTAGAACCGGGAAGAGGGTATGATATATTTACCATGAAAATCCGCCGCCGAGCAGGCGGCATGCATTCAGGTATGCCCCATGCGCCCGCCAGACTTTCATGTGCGGCAGTGCGTCCGCTGCCGGGCGCATGCAGGTTTACCATGAAAATCCGCCGCCGAACAGGCGGCATGCAGGTTTGGGAAGAAAACAGAAGGAGGGTAGCCCATGGACTATCAAGAATTATTACGGAAACGGGACGCTTATCAGAAAGGAAAGGTCTGCATTCCGGAGTTGACGATTGACAGCTATGAGCGGGCATTTGAAATAGAGTATACTCATCATTCTACGGCCATAGAGGGAAACACATTGACATTGATGGAAACAAAGCTGGTGCTGGAGGATGGGATCAGCGTAGGTGGTAAGAAACTGCGGGAGATCTACGAACAGGTGAATCACCAGAAGGCATTCCGTTATGTGAAGACCTGTATTGGGCAAGGATGCATCCTGGATGAGAAAATCATCAAAGATATCCATGCCATACTGATGGAAAATATACTGGTCGGAGGGATTTACCGGAATGTAGATGTGTATATTTCCGGCGCACAGCATACTCCGCCCTCCCCCAATGAGATGTACCGCCAGGTAAAGGATTTCTATGCGGACCTGACTTGGAAAGGACAGCAGATGAACCCCATTGAGCTTGCAGCATGGACTCATGGGGAATTTGTAAAGATCCATCCATTTTCGGATGGGAATGGGAGAACTTCCAGGCTTATTATGAATTATCAACTGATGGCAAACGGCTTCGTGCCCATATCCATTGCAAAGGAGAACCGTTTGGACTATTTTAATGCGCTGGAAGCTTATGCGGTAGAAGGAAGTATCAAATCATTTGCAGAAATGGTTGCAGCATTAGAAGATGTACAGCTTGACCGGTATCTTGCCATGATCCAACAAGCCCAGGGAGAGAATTGGCAGTTATAAAAACAAAACCATACAAATAAGCCCGCCAAAAGGCGGGCTTATAAAGAATATCTGCTTATAAAACTATGAGGGGGCGCCGCTGAATTACATTTTCAGGCCACCCTCTTTCTATAATTTGGAGTCCCCTTCTATGCCTGCTTACTTGTCCTCATTCAACTCGTCAGCCGCCACGCCTAAAACGCTGGCAACCGTGCCGATGGTAGCGGCAACCACAAACAAAACAATCAGAATAACAGCGCCGAAAAATGCAAATAAAAAAGTAGAATCCATGATGACCTCCCATTAATTTTAAAATTCATTCCATATCCGTCAGTATACCACATATTTTCTTGGATGAAAAGATTGAAAATCAAAAAAGATAATGTTATAATAAGTAGTAATGATTACTACTTGATACAGAATTAAGATCAAAATATTCTTTGGAGGCCAATTATGACTTATAAGATTATCGGCGACAGCTGTTTGGATTTAACGAAAGACTTAAAACAGGATCCTCATTTCCAGATGATCCCTTTAACTCTGCAGGTGGGAAGTACATCCGTCATTGACGACGAAACCTTTGACCAGAAAAAGTTTTTGGATCTGGTGGCAGCCTGCCCGGAGTGTCCCAAGACTGCCTGCCCATCTCCGGAGAGCTTTAAAACCGCATATGAATGTGACGCGGAAAATATTTTTGTCATTACTTTATCGGAACATTTAAGCGGATCCTACAACGCCGCCCGCTTAGGAATGGATCTTTACTATGAGGAACATGGCCATGATAAAAATATCCTGGTTTTAAACTCCAACTCAGCATCCGCAGGGGAGTTAAACCAGGCTCTCTATATTCAGGAGCTTTGCCAGGCAGAATTGCCTTTTGAGGAAATTGTAGAAAAAATTACGGAATACCGGAATACCATGAGCACTTATTTTGTTCTGGAGAGTCTGGACGCGCTTCGAAAGAACGGCCGTCTTTCCGGACTTCAGGCATTTTTTGCAACTACATTAAATATTAAACCGGTGATGGGCGCTACAGAAGGAACCATTATTAAACTGGATCAGGCCAGAGGGATCAACAAAGCCCTTCAGCGTATGTGTGATATTGCCATTAAGGAGAAGGGGGATACCAGCAGTAAAACTTTGGTCATCGCCCACTGCAACAATCTGGCCCGGGCGCAATTTGTCAAGGCTGAGATGGAAAAACGGGGAACCTATAAGCGGATTGTTATCACCGAAACCGCAGGGGTTGCCACTGTATATGCCAGCGACGGCGGCATTGTAATGGCTCTGTAAGGGGGATTACATGGAGCAGAGAGAAAAAAGGCCAGGGAGAACCAGATTGTGGCTTTTTATCCTGTTTTTAGAAGGAATTCTTCTGATTGTGATCCTTACCGCAGGCTTTATGATAAAAGATGGCGGGAAGAAAAAGGAGATACAGACTTCTTCTCCTGCTGCCGCAGACAGCCAGACAGCCGGTGAGGGAGAGATTTCCCGGGAAGGACCTGTCCGGGAGACAAAGGAACAGCCGGCTGAGATTGTTATCCGCACAGACGGCAGTTCCACTGATCCGGATGACCTGGATGACCTGGGCCAGCCGGACGATTCCATAACTCTGCTGTTTGGAGGGGATGTCCTTTTGTCCGACCATGTGCTGGGAGCCTATGAAAGAGGCGGAGGCATTGGCGGAGTATTGGGAGAAGGCTATTTAGAAGAGATCCGTCAGGCCGACATTTTCATGGTCAATCAGGAATTTCCTTTTAGCAGCAGAGGAGAGCAGGCGCCGGATAAGCAGTATACATTCCGCCTGTCTCCGGAAAAGGTTTCTATTTTTCAGGAAATGGGCATTGATATTGTAACCCTTGCCAATAACCATGCTTTAGATTTCGGAAAAGACGCTCTGCTGGATAGCTGCGCCGTGCTGGATAATACAGGGATCCGCCGGGTAGGGGCAGGGAGTCTTGAGGAAGCCCAGGCCTGGGCAACCATGGAGGTAAAAGGGAAACGGATTGCCTTTTTAGGGGTGACCAGGGTTATTCCGGTAGCAGAGTGGGCCGCCACTTCCTATAGTCCCGGCATGTTTTCCACCTATGATCCAACCCGGGCCCTGGAACAAATCCGTGCGGCAAAAGAAGAAAACGATTATGTGGCAGTATATGTCCACTGGGGAATCGAGAGAGAAGAATATCCGGAAGAATATCAGAAAACCATGGGACGCCAATACATTGACGCCGGTGCAGATTTGGTTATCGGAAGCCATCCCCACGTTCTTCAGGGGATAGAATATTACAAAGAAAAGCCCATTGTATACAGTCTGGGAAATCTGGTTTTTGGAAGTTCGATCCCTAAGACTATGCTTTTGCGGGTGGAGCTTTCTGGGGAAAATATGGAGCTTTTTCTGGTTCCCGGCACATCCTCGGCAGGATTTACCAGAGAGCTTACGGATGAAGGGGAAAAACAGGCATTTTACCGCTATTTTGAACAGCTTTCCAAAGGGATTTTAAAAGAAGGAGCAGACCCGGCGGAAGAGATTATAATCCGGGAGGACGGCGCCGTAGAGCGTCCAATGTCCGGCCAGTCATAAAATGATAGTTTTAAAGCAGGGGCATGGCTCTAAAGGGCGCGCCCCTGTTTTTTGCTGGTACACCCGGCGGTTTGACTTTCTGCTACGGGGTCTCCTGATATAAAAAATCCAGCTTACCACGGGGGATTTTCATGCTGGCCTCCTGCATCCAGGCAAAGGTTTTTAAAAGGCATCTGATTTCTTCCGGAGATGCCGGAGCTAAGTGGTTGTCTAAATGGATGGCCAGGATACTTAAAATAATCCGGGCAGTGGACTCTGGATCCGGACAGCAGAGCTGTCCTTCCTCATGCCCCTGGCTCAGAACCTGGGACAGAATAGGGAGAAGTTCCTGTATAGTAAAGCTTACAAACTCCTGATGGATCAAAGCGCTTTCCTGAAGGGCGGACAGGCTGCTTTTTGCTTCGCCCCGCCGCAGCTCCCTGGAAGCGGTAAGACAGGTGCAGAACAGGATTTTCAGTTTGGTAAACACATCTAAATTATCATTTTGGGCTAATTTTCGCCCTTCCTCCACTGCCATCCCGTAAGAACGGGCCATAAGGGCCTTTAAAATCTCGCTTTTAGAAGAAAAATAATAATAAATACTTCCCTTCCCAATGCCAGCTTCCCTGGCAATCTCCTCCACTGTAATCAAATGTACATCTCTGGAATTCATCAGATTCTGCATCCCATCCAGTATTCGATCCCGTTTGTTTTTTTTCATGTAAGCGCTCCTTGTCTGGTGAGGATAGGTTCATTGTCCGCGGAAATAAATATCTGTAGTATACCAGAACCCCGGAGAAAATACCAGCCCCGCCGGGGAAAGGTTCGAAAATATGGACCAATTAACTTTGCGAAAAACTATTGACGAATGAAATAAAACGTGATAGTTTTAAAATCAAAATAATTCGACTGTCGGTCGAAAAACGGCGTAAGCAGTCAAAAGGAGAAGATATGACATATCAGGAATTATTTGCAACAGTAAAAGAAAAATTTATGAAGGCAGACGTAAGCAGTCAAAAGGAACATCTTGCATTTCAATTTAACATTACCGGAGAAGGGGAAGGCGCTTTCTACGCGGAAGTAAAAGAAGGGAAGCTTTACGTAGAACCTTATGAGTATTATGACAGGGACGCGCTGTTTACCTGCACCGCAGACACGCTGCTGAAGCTGGCAGACGGCAAGCTGGATCCGGTTTTGGCGTTTACCGTAGGAAAACTTAAGGTAGACGGCAGCATTGAAAAGGCTTTAAAGGTTCAGGAGTTTATAAAAGGGTAACCCTTTACGAAAAACTGTAACTGCCTGTCAGGAGGTGGAAAAAATGAGCCAGAGAAAGATTGACAAAAGATTGAAAATTGCCGGAGGGGCAGCAGCCGGAATCCTGGCAGCCCAGGTAGCCGGGGCAGAATATTTGTTTCGCAGGACCGTTACCCGAAAGGGAGCCAGCGTAGGAAGAACCATAGACATGGCTGGCACGGATTGGGAGCAATATATGCCCTTTATCAAATCCTGTCACCAGTGGCAGGATGAACAGTATCGGGAAGACGTGTGGATCACAGCAAGGGACGGCCTTAAGCTTCACGGAACTTATTTTCCGGGGATGACAGGCCAGGAGGGGACTCCAAAGCGCCTGGTTATTGCATTCCACGGCTACAGCAGCGAAGGGATGAAGGATTATACCGCCCTCTCCCAATTCTACATCCGGGATTTAGGATGCGCCATGATCATAGTGGACGAGCGTTCTCACGGGCAGAGCCAGGGGGATTATATTGGCTTTGGCGTGCTGGATCGCTATGACGTTCTCTCCTGGATCGAATATGTCAATGAACGTCTGGGGACAGATGTGGAGATTTACCTTCATGGCACCTCTATGGGCGGGGCAACCGTTATTATGGCAAGCGGTCAAAAGCTGCCGGACAACGTGAAAGGGATTATTTCTGACTGCGCCTTTACCTCCGCTTTTGATGTGTTTTCCCATGTTCTGAAAAGCTGGTATCACATTCCCTCATTCCCCATGATGCAGATTGCCGGGCTGCTTTCCAGAAAAAGAGCCGGATATGGTCTGAAAGAGTGTGACGGGGCAAAGGAAGTAGAGAAAGCCCGGATTCCCATTTTGTTTATCCACGGGGACAGAGATAATTTTGTACCGGTAAAGATGTGCGAGGAATTATACCAGCATTGCCGGTCTCCCAAAAAGAAGCTGATTGTGGAGGGGGCTTCCCATGCGGAGAGTTACTATAAAGATACCCAGAGCTATCAGGCGGCAATCCGGGAATTTTTTCATCTATGAGGAGGAAATAATGAAAACCAGAAAAGGTTATAAAGTTTACCCATTAACCACAGCTCAAAAACTGCATTTTTATTACCAGAAATATTGCCCCAAAAAGCAGGTGCTGAATATCGGTTCCTACCTGGCGATTCAGGTAGATCTGGATTTTGATTTACTAAAACAGTGTGTGTACACTGCTTACGAAAGATGCGATTCCATGCGCCTGCGTTTTGCAAAGGACAAAGAAGGCGAGACCTACCAGTATGTAGTAAAAAAGGAAGAACGGGATATAGAATTTTTTGATTTTACCGGTTGGGCCATGGAAGATGCCAAAAAACTTCTGGATGACTGGACGGCTACTCCCTTTGAAAAATATGATGCGCCTCAAAATCGTGTGGTGATGATCAAACTTCCTGACGGCTTTCAGGGACTTTACATGGTAGTGGATCATATGACCATGGATGCTCAGTCTGTAATTCCGTTTTTTAAAGATATTATTGAGCTTTACGGCTACCAGAAATACCCGGACGCAGAACTGGAATATCCCAGAGAAATGGCTTCTTACATAAAACAGTTGGAAAAGGACCTGGCTTATGAGGCGGGAACTCCGGCAAAGAGACGGGATGCTCAGTTTTTTGAGAAGCTGATTTCCTCTTCCGAGCCGATTTTCAACGGCATTGACGGGCCGGCCAGCCTGGAGGAAGAGCGGAGAAAAGAAAATAATCCCGGCTTTCGGGCAGTAACTGTGGTGTCCGACAATGTGGACTCTAATTTGTCCACCTTCCATCTGGAGGCGGATCCTTCCATGCGGCTTTTAAATTTCTGCGGGGAACACAGTATTTCCATGACCTGCCTGCTGTTAATGGGCCTTCGGACTTATCTTCAGAAAGAAAACCATGAGAAAGATGTTTCTCTGGTTACCACTGTGGCCAGAAGAGCCACTCTCACAGAGAAGTATAGCGGCGGAACCCGGATTCACTGCTTCCCGTTCCGCACCATTGTACCGGAAAGCGACAGTTTCATGGAAGGCTTATATAAGGTAAGGGACGGTCAGAACCAGCTGTTTCGTCACGCCAACTACGATCCGGTAGAATACTACCGCTTCCGCAGCGAGTATTACCATTTAAAGCCGGGCCAGACCTATGAGCCCCTCAGTTTAACCTATCAGCCCCTGACGATGAAGGATAAAGGCCTGGAGCGCCTGGGCGACATTAAATACCGTTCTGAGCGGTGCAACAACGGCGCCGCCGCCCACAATCTGTACTTAACCGTATCTCACAGAAGTGAGGATAATGGCCTGGAGTTCTGTTTTGAATACCAGACCGGGGTGGTGAGCCATGAAAAGCTGGAATATATCTACTATTATTTATGTAAGATTTTGTTTGAGGGAATTGTAAATCCTGAAAAAACGGTAGGAGAAATTATTGCCGCCGTGTAGACGGAGGAATGGAGGAAATCATGTTAGATCAGCTGAAAGACATTATTTGTCAATATGTAGAGGTAAACCGGGAGGACATTTCCGAAGAATCCCGTTTTGTGGAAGACCTGGGCTTTAACTCCTATGATTTTATGAGCATGGTAGGAGAACTGGAGGACACCTATGACATTGAGGTGGAGGAGCGGGAGATTGTAGATATCCGCACCGTAGGAGAGGCGGCAGACTATATTAAAAAGCTTCAGAGCGAGGAGTAAAAGAGCCGTTTTTCGTAAAAGAGGGAGGAAGATTATGCCAGTGGAAACCATGAAAGACATTATGAATTATGCCGCCGGCCGGTACGGGGATCAGGACGCATTCCGGTATAAGGTAAAAAAGGAAATTCACGCCAAAACCTACCGGCAGTTAAAAGAGGATACAGAAGGCTTTTCCAGAAGCCTTATGAAACTGGGACTTCTGGGAAAGCATGTGGCAGTGGTGGGGGCCGCCAGCTATCCCTGGGTAGTTTCTTATTTTGGGACCGCCAACAGCGGCGGCGTGATTGTTCCCCTGGATGCAGGCCTTCCGGCGGAAGACTTGTGCCAGCTCATAAACCGGGCGGATGTAAGCGCCCTGGTTTATGACGGGAGCCGTGAGGATGCGGCCCAGGCAGCCAAAGAGAAATGTCCGGATCTTGTCTGTCTGATTTCCATAAAGGCAGAGAGCCACAATATGGAGGAAAGCCTTCCGGTATATTCCTTTGAAAAACTTCTGGAAGAAAATCGGGGAGAATTTGACGTAACACTGGATAAAGATAAAATGTGCGCCATCCTCTTTACCTCCGGTACCACGGGAATCAGCAAAGGGGTTATGCTAAGCCATAAAAATCTGACAGATAACGCGGTATGCCTGGATATGAAAATTCCAAGCGGAACGGTCTCCATGACTCTTCTTCCTATCCATCATGCCTACTGCTTTACCATGGATATTTTAAAAGGGATCTATATCGGAATCACCATCTGTATCAACGATTCCATTATGCATGTGTCCCGCAATCTAAAGGTCTTTAAGCCGGAGATTGTGCTGCTTGTGCCTCTGGTTATTCAGTCCATTTATGCAAAGCTGAAAGACGCCCCCAAGCTTCTTCCAAAGCATTTAATTGCCAGAGAGGCTTTTGGCGGCAGGTTAAAGACCATCTGCAGCGGCGGAGCTTATCTGGATCCGGATATGGTAGTAAAATTTAAGGAGTACGGAATTACCATCCTTCAGGGATATGGTATGACCGAGTGTTCCCCGGTTATCAGTACCAACTTAGAGTGGGAGAACAAAGTGGGATCGGTAGGAAAGCTTCTGCCCAACTGTGAGGCAAAGATTGTGGATGAGGAAATCTGGGTCAGAGGATCCAGCGTTATGCTGGGCTATTACAAAATGCCCCGGGAGACTGCCGAAGCTCTTACAGACGGCTGGCTTCACACCGGAGATCTGGGATATGTGGATGAGGACAATTTTGTCTACATTACGGGCCGTAAAAAGAACCTGATTATCCTGGAAAACGGCGAGAATGTTTCCCCGGAGGAACTGGAAAACCAGCTGTATAAAAGTCCTCTGGTGAAAGAGGTTTTGATTGGGGAATCCAAGGGGATTATTGAGGCGGAGATCTTTCCCGATCTGGAATATGCTCAGAAAAAGAAAATCAAGGATGTTGAGGGCGCTCTTCAGGAGTTTGTTGACACGGTCAACCAGGGTCAGCCTCCCTACAAAAAAATCCGCGGATTAAAGGTCCGCGATACAGAGTTTGCAAAGACTTCCTCCAGGAAAATCAAGAGAAATCAGTAATCGTTCACTGCCTTTTGCCGGTAAAACTGCGGCGGAGGGCAGTTTTTTTATAGATTATCAAAAAATCAGCTTGATTAATCTTCAAAATAAGATATAATGAATAGCGGCACCTGGTGAATAGTTATGCAGATTAATGTATAGCCAAAGGACCATTAAGTTTTGTTGAGGAGGAATTTAATTATGAAGAAGAATGTATTTGCAATGGCAATTGCAGCGTGTATGGCAGCATCTTTAGCAGCCTGTGGCGGGGCAGATACCGCAGCAACTACTGCTGCCCAGACTACCGGGGCGCAGACTACCGCAGCAGAGGCAGGGGAAACCGCTTCAGCAGAGGAAACCACTCAGGCAGAAGCAGAGGCTGCCGGCGGCGTATTAGTGATGGCAACCAATGCGGAATTCGCGCCCTGGGAGTATTATGAGGGCGGCGATATTGTGGGAATTGACCCGGAGATTGCACAGGCTATTGCTGACAAGCTTGGTATGACTTTAGAGATTGAGGATATGGCCTTTGATTCTATTATTCCGGCTGTAACCTCCGGCAAGGCAGATTTCGGCGCTGCCGGTATGACCGTAGATGAGGACAGAAAGGTATTTGTAGACTTTACCGACACCTATGCCAACGCTTCCCAGGTTATTATTGTTAAAGAGGACAGTGAGATTGCAGGTTCCAAAGATTTATCCGATAAGAAAATCGGCGTTCAGTTAGGAACCACCGGAGATCTGCTGGCAACCGACCTGGCAGGGGACAGCAATGTAGAGCGCTACAACAAGGGCTTTGAGGCTGTTCAGGCTCTGCTTCAGGATAAAATTGACGCGGTAGTCATTGACAGTGCTCCGGCAAATGTATTTGTAGAGCAGAATGAAGGCTTAAAGGTATGCAGCGAGGCTATGAGCCAGGAGGAGTATGCCATTGCAGTGGCAAAGGGAAACACCGAGATGTTAGATAAGATTAACGGCGCTCTGAAGGAATTAAAGGAAGACGGCACCATTGACGCCATTATGAACAAATACATCCCGGCTGAGTAATCAGTCCGGTACTTAAGAGGATGAATACCCATGTGGAAAAATTTCTGTGACACTTTTTATTTGAACTTCATAAAAGAAGACCGCTGGCATTATATTGCGGACGGATTGGCGGTTACCCTGCAGATTACCCTTCTGGCAGCAATCCTGGGGATTATTATCGGTCTTATTGTAGGCGTTATCCGCACGACTTATGAGAAAACCCATAAGCTGAAGGTGATGAATTTCTTCTGCACCGTATATCTGACCGTAATCCGGGGTACGCCGGTAGTGGTTCAGCTTCTGATTATGTACTTTGTTATTTTCGGAAATTCCCGGATTGACAAGGTTCCGGTAGCGGTCATGGCCTTTGGAATCAACTCAGGGGCTTATGTGGCAGAGATTTTCCGCAGCGGGATCAATTCTGTAGACGGGGGACAGATGGAGGCAGGACGCAGCCTGGGCTTTAATTACCTGGAGACCATGCGCTACATCATTCTGCCTCAGGCCTTTAAAAATGTCCTGCCTACCCTGTGCAACGAATTTATTGCCCTGTTAAAGGAGACCTCAGTTGCAGGTTACATTGCCCTGCAGGATCTGACCAAAGGCGGCGATATTATCCGAAGCCGCACCTATTCTGCATTTATGCCTTTGATTGCGGTGGCTATTATTTACCTTTTGCTGGTAATGATTTTAAGCCGTCTGGTGGGCATTTTGGAAAGGAGGCTGAGACGGAGTGAGCGCTAATTATGGAACCCCTTTGATTCAGGTGCAAAATCTGGGGAAAAGCTTTGGGGATTTAAAGGTACTTCAGGGGATTACCGTGGACATCTATCAGGGCGACGTAGTCTGCGTCATCGGCCCTTCCGGCTCCGGAAAGAGCACCTTTTTGCGATGCTTAAACCGTTTAGAGGAAGCCACAGAGGGAAATATTTTCTTTGACGGCGAGGATATTGTAAATCCTAAAACCAACATTGACAAGCACCGCCAGAAGATGGGAATGGTGTTCCAGCAGTTTAACCTGTTCCCTCATATGACCATTCTGAAAAACATGACCTTGGCTCCCGTAAAGCTTCAGGGAGAGTCCCAGGCGGATGCGGACAGGCGGGCCATGCAGCTTTTGGAAAGGGTGGGGCTGGCGGACCGGGCGAAAGCTTATCCGGAACAGCTTTCCGGCGGCCAGAAGCAGCGTATCGCCATTGTCCGGGCGTTGATGATGAAGCCGGAAGTGATGCTCTTTGACGAGCCTACCTCCGCCCTGGATCCGGAGATGGTAGGAGAGGTGCTGGCCGTAATGCGGGAGCTGGCCCAGGAGAGGATGACCATGGTGGTGGTAACCCACGAGATGGGATTTGCAAGAGAGGTGGCCAACCGGGTTATGTTTATGGACGGCGGCAATTTTGTGGAAGAGGGAAGTCCAAAAGAGCTGTTTGGAAATCCCAGAAATGAGAGATTAAAATCCTTTTTAAGCAAGGTATTATAAATGAATGAAAAACAGGCGCTCCACTCTGGATTAAGTGGCGGAGCGCCTGTTTTTTAATATTTAAAGTCCGGATCCGATTCCATTAAGTTGATCAGCTTGTCCTCTTGTTCAATCACCAGCTCCCGGCCTGATTTTTTCAGATATCCCAGCTGCTTTAGCTTGGCCATAATCCGGGATACCGTAACCGGATGACATCCTAAATACCGGGCCAGTTCTTCATAAGTATAAAATTTGGGGACTGTGGGCTTTTGTCCCGGTTCTCTGCGGCTTACGGACAAAAGAAGCTGGCACAGGGCCGTAACCAAAAGCTCTTCATGCATATAGTGGAAATGATGCAGGGCTTCGGAATAGTTGTCGGCCAGGGTTTGAATAAAAAACAGGTTAAAGGCCTTATTGGTCTGAATCAGATGGAGAAAGTGGTTATAATTAATCTGATACAGCACACAGGAGGTTTTGGTCACAATGGAAACATTAAAGCCGGACTGAAAAACAGACTTTCTCCCCGGGGTGGTCATCAAGTGATTAAAGCCTACAAGACGTTTGGCATGAAAATAAAGATAGATATTTTCATCCCCCCGCCTGGTCATGCTGTTTAATGAGCAGATGCCCTCGTCCAGCAGGTAAACGCAGGCCGCCGGGTCCTCCGGCGCCAGAAGCTTTAAATAATAGCCTTTCTCTACCTCCAATCTTGTCCCATGCTTTTTCAGCATTTCCCAAAAGTTGTGTTCCATGGCAAACTCCTTTGTAATAATTTCTACTACATTGTATCACAATCCAAACAAAAAATCTACAAATATAACATAGGCTATATTTTGAAATGAGTTTTTATGGTACAATTAGACAAAGTTATATATTTAACAATTAATAAGAGAAAAGGGGTAAATGAAAATGGCTAACACAGTCGACAAGAAGGAAAGGATGTTAATGATCCATGCCCTGGTTGGCGCCGGTATTATGTTATTTTTCCGGTATCTGCCCATCAGCCTGCCCGAGGTAACTCCAGTTGGCATGGAAGTCCTGGGAATTTTCCTGGGAACTTTGTACTTATGGACCTTTGTGGATCCGATTTGGGGGAGCTTGCTTTCCATCGGTATGCTTGGTTTCTCCCACTACAGCAACATGAATGCAGTATTAAGCTCTGCATTCGGTTCTCCTGTTACGGTTCAGGTATTGTTTATGCAAATTATGTCCGGCGGTCTTGCATATTACAAAATCAGTGGTTACATAGGCCGGTTCTTCTTAACCAGAAAGTTTACCAACGGAAAACCCTGGTTATTCCTTGGCGTTCTCTGCGTGGGCTGCTACTTTATCGCAGGCTTTATCAACGCATTTACTCCGATTTTCGTATTATGGCCGGTTCTGTATGGAATTTTTGATGAGGTTGGCTATAAGAAGGGTGACGCATTCCCCAGAGTTGCAATTACCATGATCGTAGTTGCTTCCCTTATCGGCTTCCCCATGGCGCCCTTTGCCCAGAATGGTCTGGCGCTGCTCAGCAACTTTGAAAAGATCACCGCAGAGATGCCTGGCGGGCCTATCACAGTAAACAGCGGCTCTTATTTGATTACTGCTATTATTTTAGGTATGATTATGATTCTTGCGGCTATTATGCTTTGCAAGTATGTATTCCGCCCGGATACTTCCAAGATGAAGAATTTTGATGTAGAGAGTTTAAACAAGAATCCTCTGCCTCCTATGAACCTGCAGCAGAAAATGTACTGTGTAGGATTCATGCTGGTTATCTTAGGGCTGATGCTTCCGTCCCTGTTCCCGACTCTGCCGGGTATGGCGTTCTTAAAGCCTGCCGTTTACGGTATTGCTATGACTATGGTTGCCATTATGGCGGCTATCCGCATCAAAGGCGAGCCTCTTATGGATATTCCTAAGATCCTGGCTACCAACATGAGCTGGGGCGCGTACTTCATCATCGTTGCCGCTGTATTTTTAGGAAGTGTATTAACCGATCCTTCCACCGGTGTTTCTGCATTCCTGGCATTTATCCTGTCCCCGATTTTCGAGGGCATGTCCCCGGCCATCTTTATTATTCTGATTCTGGGCCTGGGCGGTATTTTAACCAACCTGTGCAACAGTTTGGTTATTGGTATGATTTTACAGCCCATTATCATGACTTACAGTATTCAGACCGGTGCTGACTCCAGACCCATCGTAACACTGATGATTCAGTTTGTACTGTTATCAGCAGCAGTTACCCCGGCGGCTTCTCCCTTTGCGGCGATTCTTCACAGCAACAAGGAGTGGGTTCCTACCAAGTACGTATATCAGTACACCTTGCCTATCGTTTTAGTTGAAATGGCGATTATGCTGATTGTAGGTATCCCGTTAACCAGCATCCTGATGTAAGAATAAATAAAAACATAAACCTTTGTGCTTAAACTTTTGGATTATAGAGGGTTCCGTCGGAATCCTCTATAGTCGCGAAATCAGAAAGGAGATTGATAACAATGGCACAGTATGATGTAGTGATTATTGGCGCCGGACCGGCGGGTATGACAGCAGCAATTTACGCGGCCAGGGCAGACATGAGCGTCCTGATGCTGGATAAGCTTGCCCCTGGCGGACAGATTATCAATACCAATGAGATTCAGAACTATACCGGAGTAGGTACAGTAAACGGAGCTGAGCTGGCATATCAGATGTTCGAGCACACACAGCAGTTTGACACCATCACCTTTGACTATGCTACTGTCAGGGAAGTAAAAGATAATGGTTCCGAGAAGGTAGTAGTATGTGAGGAAGACGGTAAGGAGTTTACCACCAAGTCTGTAATCCTGGCAACCGGCACTCAGCCCAGAACTTTAAACATTCCCGGCGAGGATAAGTTCAGAGGCAACGGCGTAAGCTGGTGTGCAATCTGTGACGGAGCCCAGTACAGAGACCGGGATGTAGTGGTAATCGGCGGCGGTAATTCTGCAGTAGAGGAGTCCATCTTTTTAGCCGGTATGGTAAAATCTATTACCATTGTAACCATGTTTGATTTAACTGCGGATCCCATTGCCTGCGATAAACTTCGCGCTATGGAAAACGTAACTATCTATCCCTATCAGGATATTTTAGAGATTACAGGCGATACCAAGGTGGAAGGCGTTCACTTTAAATCAACCAAGACCGGTGAAGAAAACACGGTAAAATGCGACGGCGTTTTTGAATATATCGGGTTGACACCCACTACTGACTGTTTCAAGGACCTGGGCGTATTAAATAAATTTGGTTATGTGGAAGTAGATGAGCGCATGGCTACCAAAAAGGCCGGTATTTTCGGGGCAGGCGACTGTGTTACCAAGAATCTGCGCCAGGTAATTACCGCCTGTGCAGACGGCGCTATCGCTGCTCAGGAGGCATCCCATTACGTAAAGAATCTGGAGGATTAATTTAACAGCTTAGGCGGAGCTTGAAGGCGCATCCCATGTTCGTCTGCACCGTCCTGACTGTTATCAAGAAACTATATTATTAAGGAGGAGAGTACCATGTTAAAAGAAGTAAACAGCGCTGAGTTTAAGGAGCTGGCCGATAAGGGCTTAGTTCTGGCCGACTTTTTCTCGACAACCTGCGGTCCCTGCAAGATGCTGGGATTTGTATTAAAGGATGTTGAAAAAGAGTTTGGCGACGATTTAACTATCTTAAAGGTGGATTTTGACCAGAACAAAGAACTGACTGCAGAGTACGGCGTAGCAGGCTACCCCACCCTGATCCTGTTAAAGGACGGAGCTGAGGTAAAACGCCTTCAGGGACTGCAGCAGAAGCCGGTAATTGTAAACATGGTTAAGGAGAATATGTAATTCGGATAAGAAGCAGGTGTACAAAACTAGTGTACTGGTAACAGTTGGCAACTGTTGCCTAAAAAATGATATGGAGGAAAAACAAAATGGGCGTTAATTACATCTATGAAGATCACTTAATTGATCGTCAGTACGAGGCAGAGCAGGCAATGTTAAAGGAGTTTGAGGCTGGCAATTACACCATTCAGAATCCTTTGGTAAAGTACAATCTGTACATTATCAGTCCCTTGTCCGCAGTAGTATGTTTTGAAACTGAGGAAGAAACTGCAGTTACCATTACCGTATTTGGTAAAACCAGACAGGCTAATATGAGCCACACCTTCCCCAAAGCTAAGAAGCATGTGCTTCCGGTTGTAGGCCTGTATTCCAACTATGCAAATAAAGTAGAGATCCGTGCATATCGCGGGGAGTCTAATGTGATCACCATTGATGTACCGGACGTATACAATGGCAAGAAGGTTATCCACTACATGGATACCACTCCCGAATATTTACAGGATAACGTGATTTTGGTTTCCCCGGCAGGTGAGGATCTGGCTTCCGCATTTGACTATGCCGGCGATGCAAGATGGCATATGAATGTAGCCTGCGTATTTGACGTAAAGAGATTAAAGAACGGAAACCTGATTATGGGTTCCAGCCGTCTCTTAAAGATGCCCTACTATATGTCCGGTCTGTATGAGATTAGCCCCTGCGGCAAGATCTACAAGGAATTCCGCGTACCCGGCGGTTATCACCATGATGAGTTTGAGATGGAAGACGGCAATATCCTGTGCCTGACCGAGGATTTGGAGAGCGAGACTGTAGAGGATATGTGCGTTCTGTTAGACCGCAACACCGGAGAGATCTTAAAGACCTGGGATTACAAGAAATTCCTGAATCCAAAGACTGTAAGCCATTCCGGAAGCTGGTCTGAGGAAGACTGGTTCCACAACAACGCAGTTTGGTATGACAAGAATACCAACTCCTTAACCTTCTCCGGCCGTCACATTGACAGTATGGTAAATATTGACTTTGAGACCGGCGAGTTAAACTGGATTATCGGCGATCCGGCAGGCTGGCCCCAGGATATGGTTGATAAATATTTCTTTAAGCCTGTTGGAAACAACTTTGGCTGGCAGTATGAGCAGCACGCTAACGTAATCACCCCCAACGGCGATGTTATGTGCTTTGACAACCACCATTACGGCTGCAAGGCAGTTGACCGTCCGGACAAGGAATTAAAGGCAAAGGACAACTACTCCAGAGGCGTCCGCTATCGTATCAACACCAAGGACATGACCATTGAGCAGGTTTGGGAGTACGGCAAGGACAAGGGAGCTGAGTTCTTCTCCCCGTACATTTGCAACGTAGAGTATTATAATGAAGGCCATTACATGGTACATTCCGGCGGCATCGCATATGATACCGATGGCGTTCCCTCAGAAGCTCTGGGCGCATTTGCAAAGGATATGGGCGGCGATCTTCACAGCATTACGGTAGAAGTTTGCGATAACAAGAAGAAGCTGGAAATGGACTGCCCCGGCAACTATTACCGCGGCGAGAAGCTGAAATTGTACAGCGACGGCATTAACTTAGAGCTGGGTAAAGGCCAGATCTTAGGCGCTATGGGCCATACTAAGGAATTTGAGACCGACATTCCTATGGAAAGCTGCGGCGAGCTGCTTCCGGAAAGCTGCAATGCAAGAATTGTAGAGGAGATTGACCGCTTTACCTTCTTCTCCAGATTTGAGAAGGGCCAGATGGTTATGATGCTGTTAGAGCAGGGCGACGAGGTTCACAGATATTTTATCTCCACCACCGCTGTAGCTTACCTGGCTATGTGCTGCGGAACGTTCCTGGATTCTGACGAGCGCAACACCAAGACCAGTGTAAACAAGACCGGCTTAAAGGGCGTCTATGACGTAAGAGTGATTATAGACGACAAGAAGTACGAGACCGGCGTACAGATTAAGTGCTAATCTGTAGATTGGTAAAACTAGATATACCGGGGCTCCCCTAATGGGAGTCCCAGTTTATACTTAAACTAAAAGGGGGAATTACCAATGGGAGTTTTATTCAAAGAAATTGATCACATTATTGACCGTCAGTACGCCGCTGAGGAAGCATTCCTGGCTGAGTACAAAAAAGGCAGCTACACCATTGACAATCCGTATGTGGTGGTAAATCCGTATATTATCGCCCCGCTTACCGCCCTGGTAATGTTTGAGGCAGCAAAACCTGCCTTTGCAAAGGTTACAGTTAAGGGTAAGGCTGCAGCCGGTGATTACATGTACCGCCCGGCCAGCGATTCCATCCATATGGTGCTGCCCATCTATGGATTGTATCCCGAATACGAAAATACCGTTGTTATCGAGCTGAGCACCGGAGAGACCAAGGAATTGAAAATTCAGACCGAGGCGCGTCCGGAGAAGCTTCATAAGCCCACCAGCATCCAGACTACCCCGGAGTATTTTGGCGATAACGTAATGTTTGTAAGCCCTACCTCCCCGGCTCTTACCGCTGCTTATGACTACGCAGGCGATGCCAGATGGTACAATACCTTAAACCTGGCATTTGATTTAAAGAGAGTAAGAAACGGCCGCCTCCTGGTAGGTACAGACCGTCTGGTAGCTCCGCCTTACCACACTACCGGTATTTATGAGATGGGTATGATTGGTAAGATCTACAAAGAGTTCCGGATCCCCGGCGGTTATCACCATGACGAGTGGGAGATGGAAAACGGCAACATTCTGATTTTAAGCCAGATTTTGGAAAGAGGAACGGTTGAGGACTACTGCGTAATGGTAGATCGGGAGACCGGTGAGATCTTAAAGACCTGGGATCATCAGGATGTACTTCCGGTTTATCCCGTAGGCGGATCCGGCAGTCAGGACGGCCATGACTGGTTCCACAACAATGCCGTATGGTACGATAAAAAGACCAACTCCCTGACCTTCTCCGGACGTCATCAGGATATTGTTATCAACCGTGATTTTGAAACCGGTAAATTAAACTGGATCATCGGCGATCCTGAGGGATGGCCGGAAGACATGCAGAAGTATTTCTTCAAGCCTGTAGGCGACGGTGACTTTGACTGGCAGTATGAGCAGCACGCATGTATGGTTCTGCCTAACGGCGATATCATGTGCTTTGACAACGGCCATTACAGAGCAAAAGTAAAGGAAAAATATGTTCCTGCCAAGGACAACTTCTCCAGAGGCGTTATCTACCGTATCAACACGGAAGACATGACCATTGAGCAGGTATGGCAGTATGGAAAGGAGCGGGGAGCAGAGTTCTTCTCCTGCTACATCTGCAACTGCGAATATTACGAGAACGGCCATTACATGGTACATTCCGGCGGAATCGGCAAGAGAGGCGACGAATACTTAAACTTCCCGGGAGCAGGCCTTACCGACGAGATTGAGAGCGGAGCAGTTCAGTTAAGCTCCATCACCGTTGAGGTTAAGAACGATAAGGTTCTCTATGAGATGCACTTACCGGCTAACTATTACCGTGCTGAGAAGCTTCATCTGTATGACGAAAATGACAGGGTAACCTTTGGAAAGGGCCAGCTCCTTGGCCATATTACCGCTACCGAGGAGTTTATGACCGAGGCTCCCGCAGAGCCTGCCGGCATGATCCCTGATGAGTACAAGGCTAAGATTGCCAAGGAAGCAGACCGTATCGTATTTAAGGGAAGCTTTGAGAAGGGAACCCTGGTAATGCTGAATCTGGAGGGTAAAAACGGTACTCCTACCCGCCGCTATTTTGTTCCCACCACCAAGCGTCCATTCCTTGCAATGTGTGTAGGAACCTTCTTAGAGCACGATGCAAGAGCAGTGGAGTTCCCGGTAGGAACCGAGAATATTCCTGGTGAGTATGAGATTACGGTTACCATAGATGACAAGAAATATGACACCGGAGTGTCAGTAATTGTTTGATAAAATGTAGCAGCTTAAACTATTGCGAAAAAATATAAAAAACTTGGAATTTACCGGTTATATATAGACATAACCACCAAAACCATGTTATAATTGAAAATGATGTGGGAGAGTATGCCGGAAACAGGGGTTTCCGGCACTCCCCAAGTTGTTACGTTAATTTTTGGTAGCGATACCATAAAAAAGGAGGATAACTCAATGGGCTACAAAGTAAGCTTCGATGAAGTGAACCAGATTTTTGCCGATTTGAGCAAAGAGTACGAGATCTGGGCGCCAAAAAGATTCCCGGGCAAGGGCCGCTATTCTGATACGGATATTATCCGTTACGACAAGGTAAAGGCTGTAGAAGAAATTGTTTTTGATGAGAAGTCTGATTTCCCGGCAAAGGAGGTTTTATCTCCCATTACCGAGCCTTTGTTCTACTTTACCGAGGACGAGTACAGAGAGAGCAAGATTAACAGCAAGAAGCTTTTGATCTTTATGCGTCCCTGCGATATCGCAGCTCAGCAGCGTCAGGAGAGAATCTACTTAGGAAACGGTGGATTCAGTGATATGTACTATGAGAGAATGCACGAGAAGGTTAAGATCGTCATGATGCAGTGTGATTTAGACGATGACACCTGCTTCTGCGTAAGCATGGGTACCAACAAGACTGATAACTACAGCCTGGCAGTCGTTTGCAAGGACGGCGCGTTAAAGGTTGAGGTAAAGGATGATACCTTTGCACCGTACTTTGACGGCAAGACAGCAGAGGACTACACTCCTTCCTTCCCCACTGAGAACAAGACCAAGGTTACCCTTCCTGAGATTCCCAATAAGGAAGTATTGACCAAGTTAAAGAGCCATCCGGTATGGAACGAGTATAACAAGAGATGTATCTCCTGCGGCAGCTGTACCGTTGCCTGCAGTACCTGTACCTGCTTTACCACTACCGATATCGCTTACAATGAGAACGGCAGCGTAGGCGAGAGAAAGAGAACCACAGCTTCCTGCCAGATCGAGGGCTTTACGGATATGGCAGGCGGACACAGCTTCCGCAACACTCCTGGTGATCGTATGAGATTTAAGGTGCTTCATAAGTTCCATGATTATAAGGAGCGCTTTAAGGATTATCATATGTGTGTAGGCTGCGGCCGCTGCATTTCCCGCTGTCCGGAATTTATTTCCATTACAGCGACTGTTGACAAGATGAACAAAGCCATTGCAGAGATCGTGGCTGAAGAGAACAAATAAGGAGGAGGGGAGATTACTATGAACAATCCGGTAAAACCAGTTGCCTGCAAAATTTTGGAAATCAAGCAGGAAACCAAGCTTGAATATACGTTTAAAGTGGAGACCGATATCAAACCTTCCCACGGACAGTTCTTACAATTGTCTATCCCGAAGGTAGGAGAAGCTCCCATTTCCGTCAGCGCATACGGCGATGGCTGGATGGATTTTACCATCCGTTCCGTTGGTAAAGTTACCGAGGAAATCTTTAAGAAAGAACCAGGCGACACCCTGTTCCTGCGCGGCGCATACGGCAAAGGCTGGCCGGTTGAGAGCCAGTTCAAGGGCAAGCACATGGTAGTGATTGTTGGCGGTACCGGTTTAGCTCCTGTACGCAGCATGCTGCGGGTATTTGCTGAGAATCCGGGTTATGTGGAGAGCGTTACCTTGATCGCAGGCTTCAAGAATGAAGAAGGTATTGTATTCCGCAACGAGATCGAGGGCTGGAGAGATAAGTTTAACTGTATCTACACCCTGGACAGAGATAAGATTGATAACTGGGAAGTTGGTTTCGTAACCCAGTTTGTTTCCAAAGTTCCGTTCAAGGATTTCGGCGACAACTACGAAGTGGTAATCGTTGGACCGCCGCCAATGATGAAGTTTACCGGTATCGAAGCAACCAAGTGTGGTGTTCCGGAAGAGAAGATTTGGGTATCCTTCGAGCGTAAGATGTCTTGTGCAATCGGTAAGTGCGGACACTGCCGTATTGACGAGACCTATGTATGCTTAGAGGGTCCGGTATTCAACTACACCCAGGCTAAGTATCTGGTAGATTAAAGAAAGGGGCGGACAAGAATGAATCACGATATTGATGTTAAAAAGACACGAATTAACTGTTTCAGACAGTCTAAGGTACCCGGAGAGTTTATGCTTCAGCTCCGTGTTCCGGGCGCTTTGATTGATGCAAAGCATCTGGCATTGGTTCAGGAACTGTGCGAGAAGTATGGCAATGGTACATTCCATATGGGTATGCGTCAGACCTTAAATGTACCAGGCATCAAGTATGAGAATATTCCGGCAGTAAATGCTAAGATTAAAGAATATATTCAGGACGTAAACGTGGAAATGTGCGACTGCGATATGGAAGCAGACGATCAGGGCTATCCCACCATTGGCGCCAGAAATGTTATGGCATGTATTGGTAATTCCCACTGTATCAAGGCTAATGCCAATACCCATGAGATGGCTAAGAAGATCGAAAAACTGGTGTTCCCCAGCCACTACCATATCAAAGTTTCTGTTGCAGGATGTCCCAATGACTGTGCAAAGGGTAACTTTAACGATTTCGGCGTAATGGGTATCTATAAGATGGTTTATGATCAGGACCGCTGTATCGGCTGCGGCGCCTGCGTAAAGGCTTGTGATCACCATGCAACCGGCGTTCTTTCCTTAAACGACCATGGAAAGATTGATAAAGACACCTGCTGCTGCGTAGGCTGCGGCGAGTGCGTTATCGCTTGTCCTACCGGCGGCTGGACCAGAGGCGACACCCATTTATGGCGTGTTACTTTGGGCGGACGTACCGGCAAGCAGTTCCCGCGTATGGGCAAACTGTTCTTAAACTGGGTAACCGAGGACGTAGTTCTTGGTATGTTCGGCAACTGGCAGAAGTTCTCCGCATGGGTAATGGACTACAAGCCTGAGTACCTCCATGGCGGACATCTGATTGACCGCGCTGGTTATATCAAGTTTAAAGAGATGATTCTGGATGGCGTTGAGCTGAATCCGGAAGCTAAGGTTGCAGAAGAACTGTACTGGACTGAGGCTGAGCAGAGAGCAAATATCCATGTAAAGCCTATTTCCAAACATCATAAGGCAGGTCCCCAGTAAGTTGGGTGTGTCAGTACACTAAAAATAATTTGATTTTATATAGGAAAGCCAGGGGTTACATAGCCCCTGGTTTTCGTTACGGAGTACTTTGGATTGGAGACGAAAAAAATGTACTGTATCAGCGTAAGCCACAAAAAAGCCCCGGTATCGGTTCGGGAGAAATTTGCCTTTTCACCGGAGGAAAAGAAAACATTGCTGGCGGGCCTTACCGCCAGCCCGGAGATTCACGGCGCAGTGGTGCTCTGCACCTGCAACCGCAGCGAGTTTTACGTGTCCGGAAGCAAAAAGGCAATTTCTATCCTGCAGGATCAGGTGGCGGAGTTAAAGAAAATCCGCCTGGAAGAGCTTTTGCAGTATTTAAATATATACAGCGAGGATCAGACCATCTCCCATGTATTTAAGGTGTGCTGCGGGTTTGATTCTATGGTTTTGGGAGAAGATGAAATACTGGGACAGGTAAAGGACGCTTACCAGTTTACCCTAGAGGAGCGGGCGGCAGACTATGAGATCAATACCGTGTTTAAGCGGGCAATTACCTGTGCAAAAAAGATTAAAACAGACACCAATTTATCCAGAACCCCTGTGTCAATTGCAACTCTTGTGGCCAATGAGGTGTTTCATTTCCAACGGGATGGGGAGACTCTGCCGGTGAAAAAGGTATTGGTCATGGGGGTCACGGGAAAAATAGGCGGATCCATCACCAAAAATATTTTAAGTAAACCGGGGATTGAGGTCTATGGTACGGTGCGGAGCCACCGGGCAGATCTGGCTTTGCAGTGGAAAAGCGATCACATTCACCTGGTGGACTATGGAGACCGTTATGAATATATGAAGGATGCGGATATTATCATCAGCGCCACATCCGGTCCTCATTATACGGTAGTGAGAGAGAAGCTGGAAAAGGCGCTGAATTCAGACAAGAAGCGGTTGTTTATGGATGTGGCGGTTCCTATCGACATGGATCCCCAAATTGGAAAACTTCCGGGAGTAACTTTGTATGATATCGATTTTTTTGATAAGCTTTCTAAGAATAACAATCAGATAAAGAGAAAGGAACTGGACATTGCCAGGGAGATTATGGAGGAAGAGCTGGATGAGTGCAGAAGAGAACTCTTGTTTCATCCCTGCTTTGGGAAAATGGGCCAGTGGAAAAACATTTTTGACCAATATCCTCTGGAGACCATATTGTACCGGATTCGGGATCATGTCAGCAGTGAAGAGCTAAAAGTATTCTTAAATGTGATGGATGGCATTGGAAAGTGGATAGAGGAATAAAATATGGCGTATTTCCCGTTTTTTATAGATATTGAGAATCAGGATTGTTTAATTGCAGGCGGAGGGATGGTGGCCTTAAGGAAAGTGGAAGTTCTGCTGCCCTATGGCCCTAAAATCACAGTGATATCGCCGGAAATAGAACCGGAGATTGAGGCGCTGGCGGCTGGTGGGTTTGAGGGGGCCGGCCGCCAGGAGACAGCGGCCTGTGGGCCTGGGCCTGGGCCGGCCGGCCGGCCAGAGTCTGGCACAGGACAAATTATTTTAAAGCGGCGGCCTTTTTCCATGAAAGATTTGGATGGCCGGGATTTTGTCATTGCCGCCACAGATGACGAAGAGCTGAACCGCAGGATTTCCCATGCCTGCCGGGCCCGGCGGATTCCGGTAAACGTAGTGGATGTAAAGGAAGAGTGCAGCTTTATTTTCCCTTCTATTGTCCGGGAAGGAGATATTGTGGTGGGGATTTCTTCAGGAGGAAAGAGCCCTACCGTAACCCAATATTTAAAAAATCAGGTGCGCCAGGGGATCCCGGCGGGGTATGGCAGACTGGTGGAACAGCTTGGAGATTACCGGGATTTTGTGAAAGAGAGGGTGCCGGATGTGTCCTGCCGCACCGTAATTTTTAAACGCATGGTGGACGTAGGAAGAGAAAATGGATGCCAGTTGGACGACAGATTGGTAGAAGAGCTGATTAAACAGGTGACAGAGGAGAGAGAATAGATGGAAGAGGTTCAAAAAGTCCGTATCGGAACCAGAAAAAGCACTCTGGCAGTAGTCCAGACAAATTTGGCAGCCAACTTAATGAAAGAGAAGACTCCGAATCTGGAGGTAGAGCTGGTATTAAAGCAGACCACCGGAGATAAGATCTTAGATAAGCCTTTGCTGGAATTTGGCGGAAAAGGCGTGTTTGTATCAGAGTTTGAAGAAGCTATCCAAAAAGGGGAGATTGATTTTGCCGTTCACAGCGCAAAGGATCTGCCTGTGGAGCTGGCGGAAGGACTGGAAATTGCAGGCGTGCCAAAGCGGAGCGATGTCCGGGATGTATTGGTTACCAGAGGAGACGGAAAAGCAGAGGAGAAGGCAAAAAAAGGAGAAACCATTGTGGTGGGAACCTCCAGCCTGCGCCGCCAGATTCAGATAGAAAACATTGGACCCAGGCATTTAAAAGGAGCGCCAGTGGCCTGCAAGAATCTGAGAGGCAATGTTCAGACCCGGCTTTGCAAATTATTGGAAGGCAGCTATGACGCCATTATACTGGCAGCCGCCGGGCTGAAACGGCTGGGAATTCTGGAAGAAGAGGAGGCTGACAGCCAGTCAGACAGAGCCTCTGCGGATACGGTAGAGCGGACTGCCGGACAGTTGGGACTGGAAGCACAGGGAGAGGCTGCCTGGAAACAGGAGGACATTGTTCGGTTTACGTATCTGGATTGGGAAGAGATGATCCCTGCAGGATGCCAGGGAATTCTGGCAGTGGAAGGCAAAACCGGCCGCAGTATCAATGAAGTGGCAGAACGGATCTGCCATAAGGAAACACAGATCTGTTTCCAGCTTGAGCGGCGGGTTCTGAGACTTTTGGATGCAGGCTGCCACGAGCCTGTCGGCGTTTGCAGCCGGATAATCCAGGGCCGATTAGAGGCGCGGGGGATTTTCCGGAGAGAAGGGGGAGAGACCGTTTACTCATCCTGGAGCGGAAAACCGGAAGACTGGGAGATGGCGGCAAAAGCAGTGGCAGAGGAATTAAAGGGAAGGAAATCATTGGGTTCCGTTATCCTGGCCGGGGCCGGGCCTGGGGACCCGGGCCTTATTACGGTAAAGGCCATGGAAGCCTTAAGAGTTTGTGACGCAGTTGTTTACGATTCTCTGGCATCCCAGGAATTTTTAAAGGAAGTTTCCCCGGACTGTGAGAAAATCTATGTGGGAAAGCGGGCCGGACATCATTCCATGAAGCAGGAAGAGATCAACCGTCTGCTGGTCCGTCAGGCTGCCCTTGGCCGTAAGGTGGTACGGCTAAAGGGGGGAGATCCCTTTGTTTTTGGAAGAGGCGGAGAGGAAATTATGGAGCTTCAAAAGGAGGGGATTACCTTTGAAGTGATCCCGGGAGTAACTTCCGCCATTGCAGCTTTGGCATCTGCCGGAATCCCCATTACCCACCGGGGCATCAGCAGAAGCTTTCATGTAATGACCGGACACACCAGGGAAAACGGTGTTCCGGAGGACTTGGAGCACTTCGGCCGCCTGCCGGGAACTCTGGTATTTTTAATGGGACTTAACCATTTAGATGAAATCTGTAATCGCCTGATTAGCCAGGGCAGGAAAAAAAATACTCCGGCAGCAGTGATCCAGAGCGGCACTCTTCCGGATCAAAGGACAGTAAGGGGTACGTTAGGGGATATTACGGAAAAATGCCGGGAAGCAGGCATTGGCTCCCCTGCTGTTATTGTGGTGGGGGAGGTGGCTGGCCTTCATATGGAGAGTACAAGAAAGCGGCCCCTGCAGGATGTGAGAACCGGCATCACCGGGACGCCGGCATTTACTGCAAAATTGGAAACGGCTTTAAAAGAACAGGGCGCCCTGGTGGAGAAGATCGCAGTGCTGGACGTGGTTTCCCAGGCAGATACCGCCCCTGTCCGGGAATGTATCAATAACTTGCCCGGATACACCTGGATTGCATTTACCAGCGCCAATGGCGTCAGGATATTCTTAAAGGCATTGCTGGACAGCGGCAGGGATTACCGAAGTCTGGGGCATTTAAAGCTGGCTGCTGTGGGAAAAGGGACGGATCGGGAGCTTCGGGTGCATGGGCTGCGGGCTGACTACATTCCGGAGAAATATTGCACAGAGGATCTGGCCCGGGGGCTTTCGGAGATCCTTGGGCCGGATGATAAAATTCTCATCCCCAGGGCGGTGCGGGGATCCCGGGACTTGACTGATATTTTATCCCGGTCAGGCATCCGTTATGACGACGTTCCCCTGTATGATGTAAAGGGGGTGGGCCTTCAGGGACGGGAGCTGAAACATCAGTTAAAAGGCCTTCATTACCTGACCTTTGCCAGCGCTTCCGGAGTGGAGAGTTTTTTCGAAAATTTACCGGAGACAGACAGGGATGTTTTAGGGGAGATTACCCTGGTTTCCATCGGCTGCGCTACTGCCAAAGCTCTGGAGGAAGCCGGATACCCATCGGATCTGACTGCCGGAGAATTCAGCATTCCAGGGATAGTGGAATGTATTTTAAAGGATGCAGATACCCTTGTCCACGGAAGGTAAGGAGCGCTTATGATAAAGATTATCAAGATACAGGAACATCCGGAGTGGAAGGACAGGGGAGCCGCGTGGTTCCATGAAAAGTGGGAGATTCCTCTGGAGGCATATGTGGAAAGCATAGAGGAATGTCTGAAAAAGGAGAGTCCCATCCCTCAATGGTATCTGGCAGTGGAAGAAGACAAAATTGTGGGAGGACTGGGAGTCATCGAAAATGATTTCCACAACAGAAAGGATTTATCCCCCAATGTGTGCGCTTTGTATGTGGAAAAAGAGTACCGCTGCCAGAAAATAGCGGGGAAACTGCTGGATTTTGCCAGCAGAGATATGAAGGAAAAAGGGATTGATACCCTTTACCTGATTACGGATCACACTTCCTTTTATGAGAGATACGGATGGGAGTTTTTGTGCATGGTTCAGGGGGAAGGGGAGGAAGAGCTGTCGCGGATGTATGTTCTTAGAGATCCTTTATCCGGTAAGACCGGGGAGAGATCCCAAACTCCTTCTTAAATATGCGGTGGAAATAGCTGAAATTGTCATAGCCCACTGCCATACTGATATCCGTAACAGACAGGGCGGTCAGGCTTCCGTCCCGGTAATGTTCTTCAATATACTGAAAGGCATTCATCAGGATTTCCTGTTCATAAAAATTATCGCTGGTTTCCAACTTGTCCATATGGTTTAACAGCTGCAAAAACAAAAGCCCCATGGTTACCTGATTCATCAGCCGCTTATTCTGGATGCCATGTGTAATGGTCCATACCAGATTTTGGACAGGCAGCACGTCCGCCACCTTAAAATGGAGAAAGGACACAGGGGAGTCCAGAGACTCAAGGCATTCCACAACAAAATTGTGAGTATGCTTGGGAAAATGGACAAAGCAGGTGTGTGGGCGCACCTGGATCAGCTTTCCGGCTTCAAGGATTTTCCGGCTGTCAATGACAAAAGACGGGCTGTCCCAGTAAATAGACAGATCTATAGAAAAGCCGTCTAAAATCTGCTATTCTTCTTCGGTGATTTCGCTTAACCGGTCTAACAGGAGCTGATTCATGGGACAGAGAACCTTTCAGGAATAGACTAGGCCGGGAGCCGGACAGATACTTATATTGTACCGAATAAAATTTGAAATGGCCAGAAGAAAGAGGAACTATTTTAATCGTTTCTTGACACGGGTTTAAAAGTATATTACATTTTAAGCAAAAGGAGATTTCAGGTAAACCAGCGCGCTCTGGTTACCGGCGCGCCGCCCATGAAAGGAAGCAGTGGAAATGAACGAAGCAGAATTAAAATCAATTTGGGAAGCAGAAGAAAAAATCAAGGATTCCAGCGAATTGGAATTTGCTATATTTTGTATTGAAAATGTTGCTGCAAAACTTGGTGTGAATGCAGAGCTGGTTTATCAGGCATTTGCGGAAAAAAGCAGCATTTTGAACGGTTATATCGTGCCGGAATATGAGGTTCTGCATACACAAAGCCGGGATTATATCGTAAATGATCTCATTGACGTGATGAAAGAAAGAAATGTGGAAATACCCTGCAGGCATCCCTGTATGCCCAGAATGCAGGGCGAAAAGGAGGAAATATGATTCTTTATCATGGATCCTATCTAAAAATTGCAGCGCCGGATTTAACCCATTCTCGCCCTAATGTTGATTTTGGGCGTGGCTTCTATGTCACCCCTCTGTATGAGCAAGCCGCAAAGTGGTGCCATAAATTTAAACGCAGAGGGAAAGACGGAATGATATCTCGCTATTCTTTTGATGAAAACCGGAGATTTACGTTAAAGACTTTGGAATTTGCTTCCTATTCTGAGGACTGGCTTGATTTTATCTTGACTTGCCGCAGCGGGAAAGATAATACAGACTATGATCTTGTGATTGGCGGTGTGGCCAATGATAAAGTGTTTAATACTGTCGAATTGTTTTTCGACGGACTCATTGACAAAACAGAAGCGATTAACCGTTTGCGATATGAAAAGCCCAATCTGCAAATTTGTTTTCGAACAGAAAAAGCCTTGAAATTGCTGCATTTTGAAGGGAGTGAGATAGTATGAATGCCAATCCTGTTTTACTTCAGAAAAAATATTGCCGTGTGATCGAATATTTTGCGAAACGCCAGGGTATTTCACTGGATGAAGCGCTGAAATTTTTTTATCATTCCGGAGTCTATCAGTTGCTCCGGGATGGTGTTTCCGATATGCATTGTATGAGTGATATGTATCTTGCGGAGGAATTAGAATTGGAATTTGGTAAACTTCTGTAAACCGGCGCACCCTGGTTACCGGCGCGCCGTCCATGAAAGGAAGCAGTGGAAATGAACGAAGCAGAATTAAAATCAATTTGGAAAAAGGAAGAAGAGGTAGCGCATATCAGAGGCTGGGATTTTTCACATATCCGTGGAAAATATGAGGAAGAGCACGACCTGCCATGGAATTATGAAGAGATCGTAAGACAGTACTTAAGGGATGATTTGGATGTGCTGGATTATGACACGGGCGGCGGCGAATTTTTACTATCCTTAAATCATCCCTTTGAAAAAACATGGGCAACAGAAGGGTTTAAACCCAATGTTGAGTTGTGCAAGGAAAGGCTATTGCCGCTAGGAATACATTTTAAAGAGTGCGGTAACCCTTCCCGGATTCCTTACGGGAATGAGACCTTTGATATGATTCTAAACCGGCATGGGAGCTTTGATGCAGGAGAATTATACCGCCTGTTAAAAAAGAACGGAATTTTTATTACCCAGCAGGTTGGAGGCGATAATGAAAGAGATTTGGTTGAAATGGTTCTTCCCGGAACGGAAAAGCCTTTTCCACACCTAAATTTGAGAGAACAGAGAAACGTGTTTGAGGATGCCGGATTTCATATTATCCGCGCTGAGGAAGTATACCGGCCCATTAAATTTTATGATATTGGCGCGTTTGTGTGGTTTGCACATATTATTGAATGGGAGTTTCCAGGTTTTTCCGTTGAAAGATGCTTTGAGAGGTTATTAAACATGCAAAAAATAGTGGAGGAGAAAGGAGAGGTTGAGGGGACGATCCACCGCTATTTCATTGTGGCGAAAAAGTCTTGACAACCACAGGACAGACAGATATACTTATTACATAAAATGAATAAGATCTTCAGGGCAGGGTGTAATTCCCTACCGGTGGTACAGCCCACGAGCCGCAAGGCATGATTCGGTGCAATTCCGAAGCCGACAGTATAGTCTGGATGAGAGAAGATTGTAAAATATGGAGGAGTTTTCTTTCCGTATGCAGCATATTTGCTCTGGAGTGTTTTACATTCCAGAGCTTTATTTTGTCTATTTTACATAGATGTTTTTATGCTATTACTAAATGCCTTGAATGATTTTATTCAAGGCATTTTTGTATCATAGGAAAGAGATCTTATGATACAAGAGACGTTCCGGAGATGGGATTTTCCGGATTTTGGAGGTGATGGAGTGGATGACAACGCATATATGAAAATTGCTTTACAGCTTGCAGAGAAAGGCTGGGGCTGGACTTCACCCAACCCTATGGTGGGTGCTGTCATTGTAAAAAACGGAAAAATTATCGGGCAGGGATGGCATGAAAAATACGGTCAGCTCCATGCAGAACGGAATGCTTTGGCTGCCTGTACAGAGAGTCCAGAGGGTGGGACAATATATGTGACATTAGAACCGTGCTGCCATTATGGGAAGCAGCCGCCCTGTGTCAATGCCATCATAGATGCAGGGATTCAGCGCGTGGTGACAGGCTCCGGCGATCCCAATCCGCTTGTAAGCGGCAGGGGTATTCAGATGCTGCGGGAACATGGAATAGCGGTGACGGAGCACGTTTTGCAAGAAGATTGCGACCGGCTAAATGAAGTGTTTTTTCATTACATTTTGACGAAACGCCCCTTTGTTGTAATGAAATATGCTATGACCATGGATGGGAAAATTGCAGCCTACACCGGCTTGTCAAAATGGATTACAGGGGAACCTGCAAGGAATCATGTAGGAAAACAACGCCACCGCTACACTGGTATTATGGCCGGGGTGGGAACGGTGTTAGCAGATGATCCAATGCTGAATTGCCGGATTGAAAATACGAAAAATCCGGTCCGCATTATCTGTGATACTCATTTACGCACACCCCTTCATGCACAGGTAGTTTCCACAGCAAAACAGATCCCTTCCATTTTTGCAACCTGCTGCAGGGACAGAGAGAGACAGCTGCTTTACGAGGAAAAAGGATGCCGCATTTTGGTTTTGGATGAACAAAACGGCCATGTGGATTTAAACCAGCTTATGGAAAAGCTGGGACAGGAAGGGATTGACAGCATTTTGTTAGAAGGAGGCGGCACGCTGAACTGGGCGGCCCTTCAAAGCGGTATTGTTCAGAAAGTACAGGCTTATATTGCCCCTAAACTGTTTGGCGGAGAAACTGCGAAAACACCCATAGAAGGCCAGGGAGTTATATCTCCTGCTGCTGCGTTTCATCTAAAAAACAGCACAGTGATACGGCTGGGGGAAGACTTTTTGATAGAGAGCGAGGTGGAATGAAATGTTTACCGGCATTGTGGAAGAAATCGGAATAATCAAGCAAATAAAACAAGGGAAATATTCTGCCATTCTCACAATCAGCGCCAGGGATGTGTTGAATGGTACAAAGATAGGTGACAGTATTGCGGTAAATGGGATTTGTCTGACGGTTACCGATCTTCTTCCCGGCGCATTTATGGCAGATGTTATGCACGAAACCTTAAACCGTTCTACGCTTACAGGGCTTTCCGTTGGAAATCCTGTGAATTTAGAGAGGGCTATGCAGGCAAACGGAAGGTTTGGCGGGCATATTGTAGCGGGGCATGTGGATGATATAGGAAAAATTGTAAAGGTAGAAAAAGACGATACAGCGGTATGGTTTACGATACAGGCCAAGCCGGAACTTATGCGTTATATTGTAGAAAAAGGCTCTGTTGCAGTGGACGGAATTAGCTTGACGGTAGCCAAAATAACGGAGACAGCGTTTTCTGTTTCCGCCATTCCCCATACAATAAAGCAGACTGTTTTACAGGAAAAGAAGGAAGGGGATTTGGTCAATCTGGAAGCAGATATCATTGGAAAGTATGTAGAGAAATTGCTATCCCCTGCTCCAAAACAGCAAAGGGAAAGTAGAATCACAAAGGAATTCTTGACAGACTATGGATTTTAGGAGGACGGGAAATGGAAACATTTAATACAATTGAGGAAGCCCTTGAGGATTTAAAAAATGGCAAAATAATCTTGGTAACAGACGATCCGGAACGAGAAAATGAAGGAGATTTGATTTGTGCAGCAGAATTTGCCACAACAGAAAACATCAATTTTATGGCGACCTACGGAAAAGGATTAATCTGTATGCCCATGTCGGAGGAATATGTAAAGAAGTTAAAAATTTCGCAAATGGTGGAAAAAAATACGGATAACCATGAAACAGCTTTTACTGTATCCATAGATCATGTGTCAACCTCTACCGGTATTTCCGCAGCAGAACGCTCGATAACTGCCCTTGCCTGCGTTGAGGAAGATGCAAAGCCAGAAGATTTCCGCAGGCCCGGGCACATGTTTCCGCTGCTTGCAAAGAAAAACGGCGTGCTGGAACGAAACGGACACACAGAAGCCACCGTAGACTTATGCCGTCTGGCCGGACTGAAAGCGTGCGGCCTGTGTTGTGAAATTATGCGGGAAGACGGAACGATGATGCGTACGCCGGAGCTTTCAAACCTGGCAAAAGAATTTGGAATAAAGTTTATTACGATTCAGGATTTACAGAACTACCGAAAGTGCCACGACAAGTTAGTTGACCGGGTAACCACAGTTAAAATGCCCACAAAATATGGGGAATTTATTGCCTGCGGTTTTGTAAACCGGTTAAATGGAGAGCATCATGTTGCGCTGATAAAAGGCAATATTGGAGATGGAAAAAATGTTCTCTGCCGCGTCCATTCCGAATGTTTGACTGGAGATACTTTCGGTTCTCTGCGCTGTGACTGCGGACAGCAGCTTGCCTCCGCCCTTACACAGATTGAAAAAGAGGGGCGGGGAATCTTACTTTATATGCGGCAGGAAGGGCGCGGGATCGGGCTCATCAATAAATTGCGGGCATATGAATTGCAGGAACAAGGTATGGACACGCTGGAGGCCAATCTTGCCCTGGGATTTTCCGGTGATGAACGAGAGTATTATATCGGCGCACAGATTTTGCGGGAGTTAGGCGTTACGAGTATGCGGCTTTTGACAAATAATCCGGACAAAGTTTACCAGCTTGAAGAATTTGGTTTGGAGATAACGGAGCGCGTACCTCTTCAGATGAATGCTACCGCATATGATTTGTTTTACCTAAAGACAAAGCAGAAACGCATGGGACATATCTTAAACTATTAATATGATGATACCAGAGTTAAAAGGTTATCACACCAACATTTTTATATAAAAGAAAGAGGGAAATCAACATGAAAACATTTGAAGGAAAACTGGTCTCAAAAGAAATTAAAATCGGAATTGTTGCAGCAAGGTTTAATGAATTTATTACCTCAAAGCTGTTAAGCGGAGCAATAGACGGTCTGCTCCGGCATGATGTGAAAGAGGATGATATTCATGTAGCATGGGTGCCAGGCGCTTTTGAAATACCTCTTATTGCATCGAAAATGGCCAAAAGCGGAAGATACGACGCGGTTATCTGCCTTGGGGCGGTTATTCGCGGTTCAACCAGCCACTATGATTATGTGTGCAATGAAGTTTCAAAAGGAATTGCAGCCGTATCCCTGGAAAGCGGCATTCCAGTCTTATTCGGCGTACTTACCACGGAAAATATTGAGCAGGCCATTGAACGTGCAGGAACTAAGGCAGGAAATAAGGGCTACGATTGTGCAATGAGCGCAATTGAAATGGTCAATTTAATTCAGGAAATGGAACAGTAGGGCAGAAGAAATAAACAAAAATACCCTCAGTGAACAAGGCGTGTGAGAACTTGTTCACTGAGGGTATTTTTCATGCATATAATTTAGTGTGAGAGATGTCCACCTAACGGACAATTTCTAACATGTGGTAAAAAGGGGAGAGAATGATATGGCGACAATAAGCCTTTGCATGATCGTGAAAAATGAGGAGATGCATATTGCACGCTGCCTTGACAGTGTGGCAGAGCTTGTAGAGGAAATTATAATCGTAGACACCGGATCAACGGATCGGACGGTGGAAATCGTATCCAGCTATACGTCAAAAGTCTACTCGTACCCATGGAAAGATGACTTTTCAGATGCCAGAAACTATTCTTTTTCCAAAGCATCTATGGACTACTGTATGTGGATGGATGCCGACGATATTCTGGAGGAAGGGGAAAAAGACAAATTTCTTCAGTTAAAGCAGTCTCTGTCACCGGATACAGATATTGTAATGATGAAATATAATACGTCTTTTGATGAAGCGGGTAAACCTTCTTTTTCCTATTTCAGGGAAAGATGGATCAGAAACTGCGCCGGCTATCAGTGGATTGGCGCAGTACATGAAGTGATTCCGCCGAAGGGCAAAATCATATATTCTGATATTGCTGTCTGCCACAAAAAGATAAGCGCCGGGGATCCTGACCGGAATCTGAGAATATACCAGAAAATGGAAGCAGAGGGTAAATTCTTAGAACCGAGACAGCAATACTATTTTGGACGGGAGTTATATTACCATAAACAGTATGAAAAGGCGGTTTCTGTACTGGAGGAGTTTTTGCAATCAAAAGAGGGATGGGTCGAAAACAAAATAGAGGCATGTTCTATTTGCGCCAGGTGTTATCATCAGCTGGGGCAGGAACAATCAGCCCTGGAAGCGCTTCTACGGAGCATGAGCTTTGATTTGCCAAGAGCTGAATTGTGTTGTGAAATTGGAAAATATTTTCTGGAACATGGAAACTTCCATAATGCCATTTATTGGTATGAAACTGCATTGAACACGCCTAAAAATGAATATTCCGGGGGATTTATGCTGCCGGACTGCTATGATTATGTTCCTTTTTTGCAATTGTGCGTATGCTATGACAAACTGGGAGACCAGAAAAAGGCAAAAGAATACAACGAAAAGGCCGGGGCCTGTAAGCCTTATTCTCAGGCATATCTCTATAACAAGCGGTATTTTGACAGCCTGTAATCGGCTCCGGGCCTGTTTTCATGCTGCTTTTGATAAAAAGGAACAAATATTTTGAAGCTGCATAAAATATTTGTAGAAAAGGATACTTTTCAGTTATTTTATAAAAAATCAGGGAGGATATGTTGGAAATGAATCAAAACAATTTATATAACTGCTATCAGAATCAATGCTGTCATTACTGCTGTGAACGCGGTCCCGCGGGAGCCAGGGGAGAGCAGGGGCCTATGGGTCCACAAGGGATCCAGGGGGATACGGGCTGTCCCGGTCCCAAAGGGGATAAAGGAGATCCCGGCCCCATAGGTCCCCAGGGTATTCCCGGCGCTCCTGGCGCCAGAGGCCCCAGAGGAAATACTGGTCCGGTAGGACCTACCGGAAACACTGGCCCGAGAGGCTGTGCAGGCCCGAGAGGTTACGCAGGCCCCCAGGGCATTCAGGGTATCCAGGGAGTCCGCGGTGATATCGGTCCCAAAGGGGATCCGGGCTGTGAAGGCCCAAAGGGAGACGTGGGTCCTCAGGGCCCGGCAGGTCCCATAGGCCCGGCCGGACCGGTGGGTCCCCAGGGAGATATAGGTCCTCAGGGCCCCAGAGGAATTCCCGGCCCGACTGGCCCAACTGGTCCAACCGGAGCTATGGGGCCGCAAGGAGTAACTGGACCGCAGGGGATTCAAGGTGTGACTGGCCCCATAGGTCCCCAAGGTCCAAAAGGCTGTCCGGGAGATGAAGGTCCGATGGGTCCAACTGGCCCGACCGGGGCGACAGGAGCTACCGGGGCAACCGGAGCAACTGGAGCGACCGGGGCTGACGGAGCAACTGGGGCGACTGGAGCCGATGGAGCAACCGGGGCGACCGGGGCGACTGGGGC
>ERZ808046.197-NODE-197-length-75114-cov-10.241068_pt1 | contig 75114 bp, 71 predicted proteins | sample MGYA00380196_ERZ808046 | MGnify/ENA primary metagenome ERZ808046 (study PRJEB31490, sample SAMN06133421) | mouse gut metagenome | isolation source: Z6_2 | host: mice | place: China: Chengdu | collected 2015-05 ... | reverse complement strand
TGGCAGCCGCCGCATGAAGCTAAAGGATGAAAGCGAGTGGTTCAAAATCCCGGACCACCACCCGGCAATCGTAAGCAAAGAACTGTTTGAGAAAGCCAATGCTTCGATCAGGCGTTTCTCCCTTCCCAATAAAAAGCGGCGTGACTATCTCCTCCGTGGAAAAATATTCTGTGGCTGCTGCGACCATGCCATGTCACTTAGAAATGGGGCGTGGTTCTACTGCCGTCATTCTGAAGTGGCAGAAAATCTTCCTTGTCACGGGGTAAAGGTAAGAATGGCTGATCTGGGGCAGGCGGTCCTTGAAACAATCCGGGCGCAAATGTGTCCGGCGCTGGGAATTGACAGCAGCAAAGACAAGCTGGATTTGCAGACGGTTCAGCAGGCCGAGCATGAAGATAATCTGCGCTCTATCCAGGACAGTAAACGGCAGCTCTATGAACAGTATGCGCTTGGAGAGATTGACCTGGAAACATACCGGGAGCGGAAAGCGGTATATGACGCGGAACTGGTGCAGGCAAAGAATGTCCATGCCGCTATTACCGCACAGACCAAACAGATACAAAGCGATTACGAGGCAAGGTTGAAACAGCGTGAGATCGTTCAGGAAGTAGGCAGCGCCGACACTCTGACGCAAGCCCTGATTGACCGGCTTATCAGTAAGGTCTATATCTTTCCGGGAGACCGGATTGAGATTGAATATGTGACGCAGGACTTTTTAGGAACAGAGGAACCGGGAAAGGAGGCATGAGCCATGAATGCCGTATTAAATAGCTACGGGCAGCTATGCGGCTGCCCGGAAATTCTCAAAAAAGTTGTAAATTTTTTTGTCGTGGGCTTGACATACGGGTGACGGAGATCATGGAATGTGATTGGCTCCATGCCGTTGCTCTTTTGCAGGCGTATCCACCGGTGATATAAAGCTCTGCCGCTGATAGCAACCAATTCATCTGTCTGAACCCGGTCAATTAATTCTTTAATGTATACCGGGATTCTATGCCGCCTGTTTCGCGTAGGTTTTTTGGCCATATCTTTTCTTATTGGTTCACCGTTTACATCAACTACTACTTCACGGATTGTAATATAGTTTCCAGATATGGATTTTGATGCTGTGAGTCCCCTCACTTCTGACATGGAAAAGGACAGCCAGGCGGCTAACAAGACCGGAAGCTCCATATCTGTACAACGAATAATTCTTAAAACATCTCCTGCGTTTGGCATTTCCACCATGCGGGGTGTAATCTGTGGTAACTGGATATCGTCAAGGTCAAGTCTCTTTCTGTATTTCCGAAGAACAGCGCTGATTAAGCTCTATTCATTTTTCAATCTTTTTGCGGATATGGTTCATTGGGTATAGAAAGAATATCTTCCGAAGCATCCGGCAAGAGAAAATCTATGTGAAAGCCGTTCCTGTTGGCGCAGGGGCGATTTTTCATATTTGACAAAGAATTTAATCTGACATATAATATACTTAACAGGACAGCCCGGAGATAGATGAAGCCTATCCGCTCCGGTGCAAAGTCAACAGTTACAAAGCAAGCTGCCTACTCCGGCCAAGAGACAAGGCGGCTTGCTTATTTTTTATAATCCAGAATCGCTACAATGAGCAATGCCACGGTTAAAATAACCATGAATTCTTCATATGTACTCATAAGCGTTCACCCTCTCTACAGGATAGAGAACGGATGACTGCACGCCTTCCCGGATGCCCGGGTAAGTATATTATATTGTCAAGGTACGGAGAGTTGACGTAAAATGTTGTCGAATCCGCGTATGTGTGTTATACTTTTCCCGTTACCGCCCCTAGCCAGGTAAAGGAAGGGGGTGTTCTCGTGGATATATTCGTGTCATTTTTAGTCGCTGTTGCGGCTGATGTAGCTTGCCACTACATCATCAAATGGTTAGACGGCGGCAAATAGTCGGTAACTAGCCTATGGCTCTAAGCCCTGCCATTAACCAAAATTGGGAATAAAAAAGCCCCAGTGTTCCAGCACTGGGGCTTTTTGCTGTCGTCCTACGTGGACTATTCGTGTCGTTTTGCCTATTGGCATTATAGCATATGCAAAACGAATTTGCAATATACCTCGAAATGTTTAATTGTCAATTTCTCCGGCCGGTCTATGCAATCCCCTCAATCTTGGACTTTATCTTTCTTATCTCATTCTCCATATGGTTCAACCTGATAAGCAACATTTCCTTTTCATTCTCCAACTTTAAAGCATCATCCAGCTTCCGGGTAAGGTCAAGGTGGCCTTCAGTGATAATGCAGATATTTTTGTTGGTTTCGTTTTCAAGGGTCATTTGAACTTCCGTGACCTTTTTTCTACTTTATCCAGCCTTTCATATATAGGCTTATTTAGAACCGCCTGGGGCACTACTATCTGCATATGGATTGCCACTACTGGTATTTCCTTGTGGCTCTCCACCACCAGATGGCTGGCCGTCTCTGGAACTACTAGAACCATCACCACCAGAAGATTGTCGTGGCTGAATCACTTGATGGGAAGCTGTAAGGATAAGTCGTTTCTGCCGCCTGCACCCAGATATTCGTTTTGGTAAGGGTATAGTTTCCTACAGTTTTCTCATTTAGGATCGTATCATTGAAACATCCGATTCTGCCTTCCGCTTTTCCTGTATTCATATAATGATTATACAGCGGAATGTAATCGTTGCCCAGTACAGCTACCACATCGGGATTGTTTTGGGCATAATATTCTGGATCAAACTATACCGCGTCCAAAGTTCTGGGCTCAGCCAATGCCTTCTTACCGCTATCGCGAACATCTCCGCATCCGGAGGGATACTGCACAGATAATACCGTTCTTCCTCCTGCACTCTGCCAGATTCCTTTTGGGTAATGGTTTTTCGCTCATAACCTACGGTTGACAGCTTTTCCCATTCTTTCCGGTCTTCAAACCACAGGTCTTCTGATTTTCCTTCAATGCCAGGCAGTAATCCCCGCGGCCCTTCTTTACAATTGCCCTGGCGGTTGCCTTTTGGGTGTTCATGGCATCTGCCGTTACGATGCAGCCGCGGCAGTCGATCTGCTTTATGACCTTCTGCATTTCAGGGATTTCATTGCTCTTTTCGTCGATCCTTGTGGAGGACAGGCAGATGCCCCATTCCGTTGACATCACATTTAACTCTTGAAGATTGCGGCTCTGCTCTTCCTCCGTGTTCTTCTTTTTTGCCATATTGCGGGTTTCCTTCCCGTCCACTGCGAGCACATCCCGGATACAGCACCCCAGGGCATCATTCTGGTAAAGGTATTCATCCAGGCATTTCCCGGCTGCCTGGATCAGCTGGAGCAGGATATTCACCAGCATCCTCTGCAGTTCGTCCGGGCGCAGGATAAAAAAGACCCTCTGTATCGTATCATGGGAAGGCCCCCCTTGGGCAGCTCCAGATATTTTTTCAAAGTTTCCTGGTCATCTGACGCGAAATCGGCAATTTCCGTCCACTCGTCATTGCCCGCCAGGAGCGCGAAGAAAACAATGCCTATCACTGTTTTCAGAGGATACCATACTTTGGTTTGCTGACGGATATCGGTAAGCTGGCCTGCCTGTTCCAGATACTCTTCCATGAACATCCTGTCCAGATCTTCTATCCCCAGTCCCCTTATTTCCTCCAGTGTGATAGAAATGCTCTCTGATAATTTTTGAAGCTTGGTATCTTTCTTTGGCATATCGCTCTTCCTTATCCTTCCTGGTCTTTCGATCCATTCTAACCATAAGTATACACCCTGGTTCCCTGACAGGGAAGGAAGATTTTAAAATATTCCTTTGTCAATTCCTATCATTATTTTTTAGGAATATAGATTATTTTCGTTCATTTCGGTAATTTCGTTGTATAATAACAATTGAATCCAAAGGCAACCAGCACAGAGGGTTCCCTCCTGCCGAGCCGTTCAATAGTCCGGTATTCATTAGGAGGCGATATCACAATATCTATTTGTAAGGAGGTGCAGATCAATAGAACTATTAAAAACAGAAGACAGGACGGTGTTTGATACCTCGGCAATCAGCCGGGGATTTTTCATTTATGGAAAACACCGAAGCTGGAAAACAGGCGTCAATGGCCTGGTCTCCCAGGTTTCCGAAACGGAAATTCTGGTGCAGTTTTTGCCGGATATCCCAAATACCGCAAAGCATTACCGGATTCAGGCAGAAGAGATAAAGCGGGAGGAATGGAAGCTTCTGATATCGGGAGATTTACAAAACATTTTTGAGGTGAACGGCAATGGAACTGCATGAACTGATAGGGAAACGGCTGTCAGAGGAAAAAGAGGTGGCAGGGCTTTTAACAAGATTTCATGAAAGCCCTGCCGTTTTTACACCAAAAGCCCCTGGGGATGAGGACCAGGGATGGGGCGGCCTGCCCGGTTATCCAAGAATCGTCTTTACACTGGACTTGTCAGCTAATGAAGAGCGAAAAAGTCAGGGGAGTATGAGTCTTGCGATGTTTGCAGAAAAGAGAGGAACCTTTGACTTTGAAAATGCAGTCAGCCAGATAAGGAAATGTTTGTGTTCCGTTCTTTTTACACCAGAAGGGGAAAGTACATACTGCCTGGCCTGGAATCGCAGGGGCAGATTTACAGAAGGAGAAACCATCTGCAGCCAGGAGATACAGCTGGATATTCTGGAATATCCGTGCCAGTTATCTGCGGAACCGGATCCGGTAGACAGCCTGAACGCCTGGTTGAAAGATATTTTTCCGGAAAGCAGGGTTCTGTGGATGGATCAGCCGGGACAGGAAGAAGAAATAACCGCCCGGTCGCCAGTATTCTATGTCCGGCTGGAGGAAGAGAAAGAAAATCAGGCCCAGTCCACCTTTGCGGTGACATGGATGACCTGTATTTTGGCAGTTCATGTATTATGTCAATCCCCGGAAAACAGAAGCAGCTATACAAGAATAATGGCGAAACATTTAAGCATGGAAGAAGAATTTGCCATGCTGGATGGGTCGCCGTTTTTTGTAAAGGAAATTTCTGTGACCCCGGGGCCTACCTATCTGCCAACCGGGCAATTGCGGATAACCGGACAGTATGGAATCTTAAGGAACACGGAAAAGAAGAAAGCAATCCGAAAGATTCAATCAAATTATCAATAACAATTCAGACAATTAAAAGGAGCTAACAGGAGGTTATAGTGGAAGAGAAACAGTCAGGAAGGAAACAGACAAAAAGCGCAGAGAAAGCCAGTCCGGCAGAATCCCTCTATACAGTGGAAGAGCTGGCCGGAGCCCATGAGGAACACTTTCCATGCAGGGCAGCCCTGGTAACAGCAGCCTTAAAAAAGGCCGGAAAATCGCTGTATACCTTGGCGGAGGCGAAAAAAGCAGTAAATGATTATGGAAAAACACCAGTAAAACAGAGAAAGGACAGGGAATAAAATGGCAGGAATTTTTACAGACGGAGTTGCAGAAATCCGTCCGGGAACTTATTTTAATGTGAATACCAATGATGGATCAAAGGTTATCGGAGCCAAAGACGGAATTGTGGGAGTGGTGTTCCAGGGAACCTTTGGCCCTCTCAATAAAGTAGTGAAGCTTACCGCGGATCAGGGGGCTTTTCCCATTTTTGGAGATGGAGGAAATGTGGACGCAATTGAATACGCCTTTTTGGGCGGAGCGGATACCGTTTTGGCAGTGCGCGTAGGCGCGGAAGGGACAGAGGCAGCCGTTCAGTTAGGAGAGATTGTTACCATAAAGGGAAAATATCCCGGATCCAGGGAGTTTTCCGTCAGTGTAAAAGACAGTCTTACTGATAAAGCCAAAAAAGAAATCAGTTTCTATTCCGGGAGCCGCCGGATAGAGAGTTATGTCATTGCAAAAAGTACAGACAAGGAAGGGGCGGCTTTGGCGGAAGCTATGAGGAAATCTGCCCGCTTTACGGCGCAGGTAAATACAGACGGGCAGCTGGAACCAGTATCCCAAAAGGCATTTACTGCTGGAACGGATCCGGAAGCCACAGTGGAGAACTATTCAGAAGCACTGGAAAAATTAGAATCCCACTACATGAATGCCCTGTGCGTAGATACGGAAAACCCGGCAGTGCATCTGCTGTTAAAGACGTTCTTAGATGGGGCCTATGACAATGGCCTTTTTACCTGCGGCATTGTGGCAGAGCTTAGCAGTCAGACATTGGAAGACCGTATTGCCAACGCCCTTACCTATAATGATGAGAAAATGATTTATCTCTTAAATGCCCATGTGGGAATGTCAGAAAAGGATCTGGACGGATATCAGACCGCTGCAGTAGTGGCGGGGATGTATGCCTCTTATTCCAGTAATAAAGCTCTTACCCATAAGATTTTGCCGGGAGTGTCAGAGCTGAAGGAGGTTTTGCCCCCGGCCCGGATGGAGTCTGCCGAGACGAAAGGCTGCCTGGTGCTGTCAAACAGTCCGGCGGGAAAATGCTGGATCGATAACGCCATTAATACCCTGGTGGAGCTTCCGGAGAATAAAGATGCAGGCTGGAAGAAGCTCCGCCGGACAAAGACCCGGTTTGAGTTAATGTACCGTATGAATACCACGGCCGATAACCTGGTTGGGAACGTGGACAACGATAAAAATGGCCGGGAAACCGTCATTGCCAACTTAAACGAAGTGGGAGCGGCTATGATCCGGGAAGGAAAGCTGGTTTCCTGTACAGTAACGGAACATCCGGACAAGACGGCCGATACCGATTATGCATACTTCCTCATCAGCGCAGTGGATAAGGACAGTATGGAACATTTGTACTTATATTACAATTTTTGTTACAGCACTAACGGAGGGGAGGAATAATTTATGGCGAAGTTAAACACAAGAGCCGGAGCAGATGCCCGGCATATGAGAACGGGAAAAGACGGCGCATTTTACAGCAGTGACGGGGTATTGTTAGCGACAATTGAGAGCTTTCAGTCCCAGGCCGCCTTTAACAATGCAAAATACTCTGTCCTGGGGGACGCCCAGGAGCATGAAGGATTAAACACCTTCGGAATCACCCTTACCGCCAGCCAGGTGGTAATTGAAGACGATCAGTTCATTGAGGATTTATTTGACTTTATGAATGAGCAGATCATGCCGGAATGGAGTTTCCAGGGCGTGCTTCAGGGAAGAAACGGATCCCAGGAGCGGGTGGTTTACCGGGAGGTAATCCCGTCCGGAACCATTGATTTACAGAATATCGGGGTAGGAGACGCCATTAAGCGATCCTGGAGCTTCTTCGTAAATCAGGTTCCGGAGCTGCAGAGCAGGCTTACGGTAGATCGGTAATGAAAAGCCCGCTCTGCAATAAATAAAGCATAAAGGGAAGTTAATTAGTGAAGTTTCAGCTTTGTAAGGAGAGCTTCTTGGAGTACCTGAGAGAAATTAATACCTTGTTCTAAAGCAGCTTTGTTTAACCAGGCCGGAATGGACAAAGTCTTTTTTACAGATTTTTCAAAATGCTCTTTTGCATAAGAGCAGACATCCACAGATACCATGTTTACAAAATGAGAAGGAACAGGAGAGCCTTCATACAACTCTTTCAGTTGTCCTTCAACAGAGAGTGTCGTAATCTCGGAAGCTACTGGGACTAATTCATTGTTTTTTTGGCACTCATAAAGATAACCAGCCAGACAATCAATAGCCATAGACATGGCATCTTCCAGGGTATCTCCACAAGTAGAAAGCCAATTCAGGTCAGGAAAGAAAACAGAATAGCCGTTTTCTTCTTTACAGAAACAAGCAGGATACACAGACAACATATAATATTCCTCCTTACAAGGGGGATTATAATATAATATACGTATAAAAGCAATACGTATAAAGATTTGGTTTTATGAAGAAAAGATAGAAAAACTATAAAGCAGTTTTTTTAATCCAAAATTTATACAGGAGGACAAACAAAATGAAAATCCATAATGAAGAAAACACAGCAGCAAGCCAGGAAGAGCTTACCGCTCAGTCCCACAGCATCCTGGAAGGCATCATTGCCGCCGCCCGGAACATGGCGGAGGAGACTCAGGAAATCCAGGTATCCAGAAATGGGGTAAAGTATTTTAACCTGGTTATCCGGCCGGTATCCGAGAAAAAGAGCAAGGACTTGAGGCAGAAATGCACCAGTTATAAGAAAAACCGCACCTATGGGGTGAAAATGCCGGAAGATACGGACATGACAAAATTCCGTTCTATGTTAATTTACGAGGCGACGGTCAATAAGACGGAGACCTGGGATAACAAGGAACTGTGGAAGGCCCTGGAGAGCCAGTATCCCGTTGTAACCGGCTGGGAAACCATTGACCAGGTATTGCTGGCAGGAGAAAAAGAGCGGATCGTAGACGCCATCAGCGCTCTTTCCGGCTATCGGGACGAGGACGAAGAGGCATTGGAAGACACCGTAAAAAACTCATCCGGGCCGGATGTAAAGAATTCGTGATCCGGCATCGGGCAATCCAGGATTTAAAACTATTGCCAAGCCAATTTGAGGCCCTTTCCTGTGTGGACAGGGCCTTTCTGTCAGCATCCATTATTGTAGAAAACAACCTGGACGGAGAAAACCAGGAACAGGGAGGTGAATAAGAGTGGCAAAGACAATAACCATTGATATTTCCGTTTTAGACGGAATGGAAAAGTCTGCCCGGAAATTAAAGAAGGGTCTGGATATGGCAGACAATGCCAGCAAACAGGTGAAGCGGGCGTTAAAGGAACTGAACCGTGAGCGAATCGAAATTTTAATGGAAGCCCGGGATCACCTTACTCCTGTTCTTCAAAAGACCCAAAGCAGCTTAAAGGAATTAACCGGAAAAACCTGGAATGTCACGTTAAAGGCAACGAACTATGTAACACGGCCTGTCAGGGAAATTTTAAGTCTTCTGGAATCTGTCCGTAATATGACCTTTGGACTGAAAGGGGCCTTTGGAGGTATGGCAGCTCCTGGAAATATTGCGGGAGACTATGAACAAAGAGAAAGCCCTAAGCTGTCCCTTTCCCTTGGCTTTGACCTGGAAAATACAGAATCCAAAAGTATAAAAGGGCTCTTTGGCACCGTTTCTGACAAGCTCCGAAATATACTTATAGAAAAGTGGGAGACAGGCCTGTGGGAAGGATTAAAACCGGGGCTGGAAAAAATTACCGGTTGGCTGGACGGCAACGAAGATAAGATCCTGGGGTGGCTGGACCGCCTGCAGGAGATGGGGGCAGAGCTTGGCAGCTTTCTTACCAGTCAGATAGAAGGTATCCAAAAAGCGGTGGAAAAGCTAATGGAAGATCCGGTTTGGAAAGGCGGAGACTTTTTCGGAAAAATAGAAGTTGCCTGGGATCGCTTAATAGGGGAACCATTTTCCCAGTGGTGGAACTCACAGGGAAAAGAGCAGATAACAGAAGCAGCCGGAGAACAGGGCAGCTTTTTGGGAACAGGATTTAACCAGGGGATTCTGGCAATTCTTGGAGTCGTGAACAGCGGCGCGGCAGAAGAGGGAATGTCCGTGGGAAAAAGCTTTGTGGATGGATTTTTAGGAGGCTTTGAGGGACAGAAAATCAGCGCCGCATTACAAGAGGCAATATCCAGAGTATTTGAAAGTTCCTTTTTCGGAGGCGGAACATCCATTCTTTCCACTATGCTGGTGGGTATGGTTGGTCTGAAAGGTCTGGAAGCGGGAACGGCAATTGGAAAAGGAGCAATGAATATCTTTTCTGCAATAAAATCCATATGGAAGCTGCTTCAGCCGTCATCTGGCGCTGCTGCATCATCCGGAGCAGCCCAAGCAGCGGCAGCAGCGGGAACTGCTTCCGGGGCTGCAGCCGGGACAGGGATTTCCTTTTCTATGATGGCGAGCATTGCCGGAGGAGTGCTGGCCCTTATGGGGCTTGGCTCGGCGGTGAGAGACATTCGCGCATCCAGAAGGACCGCCATAGCAGAGAATCGGGATAGGATGATGAAAACCGGGCTTGCAAAAGGCGGATTGGTTGCCGCAGGCGCAGGTATAGGAACTCTAATCGCGCCTGGAGCCGGTACATTCGTGGGCGCCGGAATCGGAGGACTGGCGGCTCTTTGGGGCGGGGACCTCCTGTCGGATATGTTCCGGTCAGACAAGGAAAAGGCATTAGACGCCCTGACAGAGCTGGGGGATGATCTGGAGCAGGCGGTAGAAAATTATAACGAAACGGTCTCTAAAGTAGATGTGGCGAAGGAACTGTTAGGGGAGTATGAGGAGTTAAAAAAGGGCCTGAATGACGGAGAATTTGATGGGACAAAGGCAGAGGAAGCCCAAGTGCGGATGAAACAGATTTTGCAGGATTTGCAGAACATGTTTCCGACTATGATTACTCAGTATGAGAAGTTAAATGGGCTGAGTGATAACAGGATAGAAAAGCTTGGGGAGGAACTTGATTATATAGAAAAAAAGTCTAAGCGGGAACTGGAGCAGGAGAACCGCCATCTAAAGGTTGGGTTGCAGGAGGTGAAGCAAAATCTTCCGGGGATTATATCGGATTATCAAAGAAAAAAGGAACGTTTGGATGCATTGCAGCCGGAGTGGGAGAAGTCGCAAGATTATATTTCACAAATGGGAGATCTTATTTCACAGTATCGGTATGCACCCGTTGGTAGTGAGGAAGAAAGAAGATTGGTTAAAGAGGCTAATGCACTTCACGAATCTTTTGGGTATGAACCTGTTGATGCAATAGATATGAAGAAATTCTCAAATGAAATAGAGTACCATACTGATAGGAGAAATGTAATAGAAAAAGAAATGAACGAACTTTGTGATGCGCTAGACGATGCAGATGCTCAGCTTAAAGAATACTATGACTCTTCTGTATGGTCAAAAGAACGAGATGCCGGTATCAATTTGGAGGAAGAACAAAGAAAATTAGAACTCTTTCAGTCTGCCTATGAGATTTTAAAATTAACAGGTGAACTGGATCCAGGGACAGCAGGAATGGTGGAACAAGTCCTTCCCGGCTTTTCAGAACAAGACGAGAAATGGGAAAAGATGAAAATGCTGGCGGATGGAATATCCGAGATCCAGGAGAATGTACAACCAGTTTTGGAAGCCATAGGCGAATTAAACCAGGAGCTGACTATTTTGCCGGAGGATGTAAAAATTAATATCAACTGGGATTTTACTGGCCCATCGTTTGTGGAAACCATGCCGAAGAGTTATATATTCAAAAGACCCAATTCGGGCAGAAAGCCTGGCAAACGAGCTTCGGGCGGATTTACTTCCGGACCAGAGCTGTCCTGGATCGGAGAGGATGGACCGGAGGCGGTAATTCCATTGTCTGGGAAATACCGGAGGCGGGGCCTTGAATTATACCAGAAGACAGGAAGTTATCTTGGAGTAGGATTCCACAAGGAAGGTGTTATTTACAATATGACAGAATCCCCGACTCCCGTGATCTTTCCCAGACAGACACGCACAGGAAAGGAAAACGGGACTACCCAGTTACAGCTGTCCTTTAACCCCCAAAACATCATTCAGGTAAACGGAACAGATTCACAGGAAGAAATGGAAACAAAAGTCCGGCAAAGCTTGTCCGGTATGTTAGATGAGATGGCCGCTGATATAGCCAGAATGGTACTCAGGGCCAATGGGAATATTCCAGGAGGTGAGATAGCATGATTTATTTAGATACTTTTACCTTTCCGTCTCTGCCAGAGCGGATCGGAATCAGCGGGGGAGCGGTATATCAGACCTACAGCCTGCTTGCCGGGAGAGCGTCTATACCTGGTGGGAAAGATATTAAGTCTGTTAAATGGTCTGGCACATTCTTCGGGAGGAAGCGGCGCAGAACCGTATTGGTTCAACAATGGGAAGAACCGGCGGAGTGTATTCGGTTTTTAGAAGATGCCATGAAAAGTGGAAAAACCTTAAATCTGATTGTAGACGAAGCGCCTATTAATCTGGATGTAACCATCTCTACATTAAGCTATGAGGCGGTAGGGGCATATGGCGATATTGAATATACAATAGAACTGGAGGAAGCATCTGCATTAAAGGTTTATACAGTTTCTGAGAAAAACATCCAGCCCTTGGCCAAAACAGTGGAAACCCGCCCGGAAACGCCTATCGAGCAAACATACACAGTAGTTTCCGGGGACAACCTGTGGAAAATCGCCAGAAGGTTTTATGGCGGAAGTGGAAGTGACTGGAAAAAAATATACGACGCAAACGCAGCAGTCATTGAAGAGACAGCAAGAAAATACGGAAAGGAATCATCTGATAACGGCCATTGGATTTATCCGGGTTGTACATTAACCATACCATAGGATTTAGGAAGGGAGTGGCAAGTGGATATAGGGAAATTTATAAATTGTCTGATTTTGCTGGAGGAAGCTACGAGATAAGAGGCAAAAGAAAGTAACGGGGTAAGGACTACAAAGACAGTAGAAGGGAAAGTCCACCCATACCATCTGATTCATTGTGGATATAAGCAGCGATGTGTACGGGTGGATGGATAGATAGGGGGACATTTGACTAGTCCCATCCATATTTTGTGCAGTATTGATCCATAATAGTTATCGAATAACCTTCAAAAGAAGGGGAATCAGCTTCGCTATAGCTCGGAAGAACAAATAAAGAAACGACAGAGCGAAAAGAAAATTCTGCCTCAGGACATTCTGTGCTTGGAATATGACTCCCGTCACTGATTAAATAGTACTTATCCCCATAATTACCATCTGAGAAACCAGCTTTAACAAAGTCAGATTTGCCAGAAGAAGAGTTAAGACCATTTTTTAAAGAACAAGAAGAGGCTCTCTTTACGTTTATATAAGCAAGAAGTCCATCCTTATAGCCTACATCCAATCCTAAATCTTCATAAACATACCGTTTGCCTCCTAAAATGTAGGTATCCGTGTAATCAGCGGCCCCCAGAATCTCAGCCGCATCACCATGAGGCATATAGAAAGAAAGTTCCTTGCCATCAGGGAGAACCACAATGAGATCCTCAGGGGAAGCGGTGGAATCTTGCTGTTTTGAACAAGCAGATAAAGATAGGGTAGAGATAAGTAAAATAGTAAATAAGAACTTTTTCATAATGGTTTCCTCCTGGAAATAATCTGTAAGTTAATGATACTATCCGGAAGGGAAAATAGCAAGAAGAAAAGGAGAGATGCTGGGGTAAAAGGCTATGCGATAAAAGAAAGCGGCAGGACGTTATCTTGGAGTAGGATTCCACAAGGAAGAGGTTATTTACAAATGGTACTCAGGGCCAATGGAAATATTCCAGGAGGTGAGATAGCATGATTTATTTAGATACGTTTACCTTTCCGTCTCTGCCAGAGCGGATTGGAATCAGCGGGGGAGCGGTATATCAGACTTACAGCTTGCTTGCCGGGAGGGCGTCTATACCTGGCGGGAAAACCTTAAATCTGATTGTAGATGAAGCACCTATTAATCTGGATGTAACCATCTCCACATTAAGCTATGAGGCTGTAGGGGCATATGGCGACATTGAATATACAATAGAACTGGAGGAAGCTATGAAAGGAAAAGGCTGGCAAAAAAGGGAAAGTCCACCCATACCATCTGATTCATTATGGATAGAAGCAGCGATGTGTACGGGTGGATAGGGGTGGACGTTTGATTAGTCCCATCCGTATCTGGAACAATAATCATCACAGACAATAATCGAATAACCTTCAAAAGAAGGAGAGTCGGCTTCTCTGTAAGAGGGAAAGATCAATATAACAGGTGCAGAGTGAAAAGAACATTCTGAATGAGGATGTTCTATGCTAGGAATATAACGTCCATCATTAATTATATAATACTTAAGCCCAGAAGCCTCTTCTGAAAAACCGGCTTTAACAAAGTCAGATTTGCCAGAAGAAGGGTTAAGGCCATTTTTTAAGGTACAGGGAGAAGTATTATCTATGGATATATAAGAGAGAAGTTCTTCGTTGTATCCTATTTCTAGACCTAAATCTTCATAAATACTTACTTTACTGTCCCAAAATCCATCATCTATGTAATCAGCGGCCCCCAGAATCTCAGCCGCATCATCATGAGGCATATACAAAGAGAGCTCTTTACCATTAGGAAGCACCACAATGAGGTCTTCAGGAAAAGCAGTGGAATCTTGCTGCTTTGAGCAGGCTGAGAGAAATAAGGTAGAGATAAGTAGAATAGTAAATAAGAACTTTTTCATAGAGGTATCCTCCTGGAAATAATCTGTAAGCTAATGATACTATCCAGGAGGGGAAATAGCAAGGAGAAAAGGGCGGCGCCAGGGCAGAAGGCTACACAGTAAAAGGAAACCCGCCTGGAAACACCCAGCGGACAGGCATACCCAGTAGTTTCCGGGGATAATCCTTTTACAAAATCCTCTTTTGTGGTAGAATAATATATTATACGAAGGGGGATAAGGTATTATGAGAAAAACAGAACGATTTATAACAATGTTACTAATGACGGCCATTATGCTTGCCGGGTGCGGGAGCAAAGAAAGTACGCCAACTCAAAGTGAGAGTGTGGTTACGGAAACGAAATCTGAAAGCCAAACGGATGAAGAGGAAAAAGAAATCGAGAATTTGTATGAAACCGAGGAACTTGTCACAAAGACGATAGGGGATATTGAATACCAGATTCCAAAGGAATGGGAGGGCGATTGCGAAGAAACAGAAAGCGGAATATGCTATCATTATGAGGGGGGATACATCTGGGTTTGGAGCACAACAGACTTTATCTACGGAAAAAAATATTCAGATATACCGGATGAGAAAAAGAAAATAGAGTTGCAGCAATGTACGAGTGACGCAGTATCAGATCTAATGATGTTCAAGTTGGGAGAAACAAGTTTCAATAAAAATAAAATATTGTTAGAAAATTTTTTTGATATTGGCAACCAAGATGCTTATCAAGCCATCTGTTCTATAAGCAGAGATGATGGGAAATTTATGTCAAAATCTATTTCTATAGTGTCAAACAATACAATATATGTATTTGCAATGCTTAAAAATGCTGATTTGGAAGATAAAATAGACTTTCATTATGAGCAATTAATAGATAGTATCCGTGGAAATAATAGGCTTGAGGATGATGGGAAGATTAAAAGCGAAGAGGAATATCTTGAAAAATTCAGTGAAATTTCCACTCGGTTAAAAGAAATATATAAAAAATATGCTTTGGATTTGATCCCATATTCCGAAGAAGAGAGTAAGGATTATTTTGAAATTGTTATAACAAGTAGCAAAGAGCTTGCAAGACGCGGAAGTGAACTTGAATCAGAAGAAGAAATTGTAGATGACGATCTGTATGGTCCATTTTGCTTATCTGCTGGATATTTGTGCAATAATTATGATGAAGATACAGAATATGGAAAAGTAGGAAATAGGGCATTTGATTTAGCTTTATATATTGCTATCGGCGATAATAAAAATAGGGATAAAGTATTAGAGGAATTTGATATTATAGCTAAAAATCACGGAATGGAAATGATGACAATTGATGATTTCAAAAGCAGAGAAAAAGGAGTGGAAGAAGATGGCGTGGATATTAAGGAAAGTATAGCGTTATCGACAGGAAAATACATTGTTGGAGAGGATATTCCTTCTGGAAAGTATGATATTATTGGCGTATCAGAAGGGTACGTTAGCGTGTGCAGCCAGGGAAAAACTTATGGAGATGTTTTACATGAACTTATTACGCCAGGGGAAGTGGTTTATGCGAATGTAAGATTGGAAGATGGATATGAAGTGGAAATCGTTGTGGGTGGGAAAGTGCAATTACAGCCAAAATAATATTGATTGATAGTGACATCAAAGAATTAGAAGCCGGGAACTTATGAACAGGTTCCCGGCTTTTACTCTGCCGCTTTTTAAAATAGGATTTAGGAGGAAAACACATGTTGGATATAGGAAAACTTAAATACCGTCTGATTCTGCTGGATGAAAATGGAGTGCAGTATGATTTAAAGGATGTAGTTCAGGATCTTGGATATGAGGAGAACGAAAATGAGCTGGCGTCCCGGATTACATTTCATTTGGCGGATGTTGACGGGGCTTTGGAGCTGTGCAGGAATGGCCGGATGGTATTTCTGCTGGCAGGATTTGACGGAAGCGATGAGGAAATATGCCGGGGAACCTTAAAAACCTGGCGGCATACATACGGCCTTACAGCCCGTACCGCAGATTGCACCGTGTATGACACACTGTATCAACTGGATAAATCTCAGGATAACCGATATATTTCCTCCGGGCGCACCACAGCTCAGGTGTTTGCGGAGATTGCCGCAGATTGGGGGATTGAGATGGAATACCACGGCCCGGACGTATCTCATGGGGCCATGCCCATGAAGAACAAAACCCCGGCAAAAATGTTTTTGGAACTGTTGGATGACGCCAGGAAAAAAGGGGCTGGAGAGTACATATTGCGGGCTGTTCAGGGAAAAATCGTGGTATCCCCCGTTCTTTCTAACGAAACGGTTTACCTGTTCGGAAGAGACAACACCGTCCAGGTTACTTATCAGGAAAACATTTCTGACTTGGTAACCAGGGTTAAGGTGTTGGGGCAGGCCAAAAATGACAATGCCGCGCCGGTAGAAGCCGTGCTGGACGGGCGGACAGAGTTTGGCATACTCCAAAAAATCTATCAGCGAAACAGTGACGAGACGATTGAGGCGGCCAAGCAGGCGGCAGCGGAGCTGTTAAAGGAAGAGGGGGAGCCAAAAGAAGAGATGACCTTAGATCTTCCGGATGTGCCCTATGTAAGGAAAGGAGACGCCATTTACTGCGACAGGCTGGAAAAGGCGGACGGATATTACCGGGTGTTAAGCGTCAGCCACGACTGCGGCGCAAGGACAATGACTCTTAAAATAAAAAAGGCAGAGCAGATTCAAGCATTACAAGAAGGAAACCAGCAAACAGGGGCCTATGGGGCAGGCAGCGAAGTGACATTTTCAGGAGGCATGCATTATGTCAGCTCTGACGCCGGGGCAAAAGGCTATGCGGTAAAAGGAAAGGGCCGGGCAAAGATTACAAAGACAGCAGAAGGGAAAGCCCACCCATATCATCTGATTCACTGTGATAGAAGCAGTAATGTGTATGGGTGGGTAGATGCAGGGACGTTTGGTTAGTCCATCCGTTTTTCATACAATAATAGTCAGTGATTTCCGTAGATGGAAAGGGGGTGATAGAATGTCAAACAAAGGAAATAAAGGCGCTTCTGCCTTAGCAACCGCAATCAGCGTAATTGCATCCGGCCAGGTGCCAAAAGACAGGCTTATTGATCTGGGGAAAATTCGAGGCGATTACAGCCTGGTAACGGATACATTCTCCGTACCAATCCCCCGGGGCAGCTGGCTGGTATTAAAGCACCTGTTGATAGAACCGTGTAAAAATGAGGAATGTACCTGCGGCCATCAGGTTCTAAAGCCCGGGGATCGGGTGGCAGTAGCCTGGGCAGGCAAAGAAGCGGTTGTAATCGGCGTCATAACAAGAATATAGGGGGAGGTGATACAATGTCGCAACAGTTATTTCCGGTAATAACAAGGCAGGAAAATTTAAAAGTAAGCAGCCGGTATGACAGCCGGTACAAACGTTCCTATAGATGGGATTTTGAAACCGGAGACTTTGCACGGGACGGAGCCAGACGAGTGCCGGGATGCCATGGGCAGGAGGCGTATAAAACCTGGTGTATGAAAGCGGTTATGACAGAGCGATGGACTTGCCTGGCATACACCGGCGAGATAGGGGCTGAGATGACGGCCGCTTTTGGAAAGCCATCGAGAAAGGCTCAGGAATCCGCAATTGAAAGAACAATCAGAGAAACTTTAATGACCAATCCCAGGACGGAATATGTCCGGGGTTTTTCTTTTTCCTGGGAAAAAGACAGTGTAAGAGTTTCCTTTACAGTAAAAGGAATTGATTATGACAGCTTTCCCATGGAAGTGTAGGAGGAAGGCAAATGCGAAGCATTTCTTAAAATGCCTTCCGACGACTTGGCAGGTGACGCTGGGCGTCGCGTGCCGATATATTATTACACTAGGAGGTAGTGAGATGACAGAAGGACGGCCGGAATTTTTAAGGCCAGATTTTTTAGACGGAACCTCTCCGGAAGAAATTCAGGAACGCATGATGAATGAACTGCCGGCGGATATTGACGATATGCCGGGAGGTTTTCCCTATGATATGACCATGCCGACGGCGCTGGTCGCAAGCGAACTGTTGAATTTTCATCTGATCCGGGCCTTGATGGCAGCCTTTCCCCAGTATGCGTGGGGTAAATGGCTGGACATGCATGGAAGAAATGTCCATGTATGGCGGCACAATGCCACTTATGCATCCGGCGTGCTGAAAATAACCGGGGACGTGGGGACGGAGATTCCTTTTGGGCGTATTTTCTCAACCGAGTCCACATCTGAGACGGCGGCTGTTGAATTCCAATCCACGGCTGCAGCCCGCATAGGAGAATCCGGAAGCGTTGAGGTTGAGATCCGGGCAGTTTTGCCGGGAAAAGGTTCCAATGTAGGGCCGGATACCGTGATATTGCAAAACAAGCCCTTAGACGGTGTGAAAGGAGTTACAAACCCGGAAGCCATCACCGGAGGCACAGAACAGGAGGATGACAATTCCTACTACAACCGGATCCAATTAGCCAACCAATCAGAGGGCTTGTCATATATCGGAAATGACAGCGATTATAAACGCTGGGCCCTGTCAGTAGACGGGGTATCGGCCTGTATTGTAGCTCCGGCCTGGGACGGCCCCGGAACAGTGAAGCTGGTACTGGTAGATGCCAATGGAGATCCGGCAAATGAGGAATTATGCCAGGCGGTCTATGACTATATTGTAAGTCCTTCCGACCGCTCTAAACGTCTTTTGCCCACCGGAACGGCAAAGCTGACGGTTGCCGGGGCGGAGACGGTGGAGATTTCTTTTCAGTGTACAGGCCTGCAGTTTGATACGGCTGTGACAAATCTGGCCCAGATAGAAAAAGACTTCCGGAAAGCAGTGGAAGCTGTGTACGACAGAGCCAAGGTGTATGGAAAGGTGGTGTACCACCAGGCGGAAAGCTTAATTACGGATTTGCCGGGAGTAAAGGATTATGAAACATTCCTTATGAATGGAAAGGAAGAGGATATTTCTTTATCCATGGAAGAGTATCCCAAGACCATAGAGATTCAGTTGGAGGAGGAAAAATGGTAGATCTACAGAAATTTCCTGCAAACCAGGTTGCAAAGGAAATGTTGTCCTATGTGACAAAAGGGTGGTATGACAAATCCTATGTGGGAAAGTGGTTATATCAGGTAATGGGACTGTCCATGGATGAGGTAAAGCGGCTTTATGAAGAGTTTCCGGCCCAATTATTCGTGGATACCGCTACATGGGGGTTAAGCTACCATGAACAAAAATACGGATTGCCCATACGGGCAGAGCTGCCATATGAGGAACGCCGCAAGCTCATCCGGCAGAGCAGAGGCAGCCGCGTTCCCATAACGCCATACAATTTGGAACATATGCTGTCCCAGCAGTTAGGGCTGCAGGCAGAGGTGGCGGATGTGCATGATCCTGGCAGTGAGAATTATGGGACTGACCACCCCAATCGGTTTCAGGTGACAATCCGGGAAAAAAATCAGAACACAACAATTCATTATGAAGAAGTAGAAGGAGTAGTAGATAAAGTAAAACAGCCCCATACCGTATACAAGACGATCCACAGGCAGGAGTTTGACAAAGCTCAGCCAATCTATATAGGCGCAGCAGTAAATGAACTGGTGATCTATGATGTAAAGCCCAGGCTGATAAGCCGGGATGTGGAGAGAGGCGTAACATTGGGGGCAGCAGCATTTATTGACAGCTTCGTATTGCAGGAAATACAGGCAGAGAGAACAGAAACAGGAGGATTAAATGGCTGAAAAATCAAATATGGATGGTGTGACCATCACTTCCAGAGGATTACGGCTGATTACAAAACTTGTAGCAGCAAAATCACAGATGGAATTTACAAATGTAAAAGTGGGAACCGGTATTTTGGCGGAAGGGGACAACCCTTACGAGCTGACCCATCTGGTTCAGTATAAAATGGACGGAATGATAGCAGGGTACGGCTTTGATGAGGAGGCTATGGACGCATACGTTGTGATGCAGCTTTCCAACAATCAGGTGGAAACCGGATTTGTGATGACAGAAGTGGGATTATATGCCATGGATCCGGATATAGGGGAAATTTTGTACGGATATCTGGATTTATCAAAGGATCCCAACTATATCATGCCCGCCGAAAACGGGCGGGCCAAAACCGTACAGATTAAATTGCACGTCATAGTGGGGGAAGTGAAGGAGATAAAAGCATCCGTCAGCCCGTTAAGCCAGGTGACAAGAGAAGAGCTGGAAAAAGAGCTGGAAAAGCTGTACCGAAGTAAAAATATAGCTCTTCTTTCGGCAGACTGGGGAGAGGAAGCCCCTTATGTGCAGACGGTGGGCCTTAAAGGCGTGAGCCCGGATACGGTTCTGGACGGAGGCCTTTATATCCCGGCAGGAACTACACCTGTCCAGGAGAAGGCACTAATTAAAGCGGCGTCCTGTGTCAGCTATTTTGATACCGGGGACGGAACCGTAACCGTGACCTGTATTGGGAAGAAACCGGCAGTTGACTTCCAGATACAGCTGAAAGGAGTGTGAAATTTATGGCAAGAGGAATCTGGCATCTTATGGGCGGAGGAAGCATTGACCCAAGTGAACTGACTGCGGAGCCCTGGGCAGTCCTGGCCCCCTATACCGCAGGAATGAAAGGGATGGATGAGCCGGGAACCGGAACCATGGTAAACCGCGGGGCGGCAAATCAAACGTTAAACGCCGGGCAGAGCTATACCATCCCGGCAGGATATCACAATGGGGAAGGAAAAGTGACGGCCAACAGCCTGGCGGGGCAGACGGCAGGAACGGCATTGGCGACAGATATTGTCAGCGGAAAAACGGCGTGGGTGAATGGCGCAATGCTGACAGGGGCTATGGCGGTACATTCAGTAGTGTCTTTTAGCTTGGCTGCCTACTCCACAAGCCAGATGACAGCTGTCTGGCAATGGCCGTCAAAGGGGCCATATGGCGGAGTAATCATCCGATATAAAGAAGGCAGCTATCCAGTAAGTGTTGCGGATGGGACACAAGGATACAAAGGAACCGGAACATCATATGCTCCCGGCTCCGCCAGCTCGGCGGTTATCAGCGGACTGAGAGCCGGAGTGATCTACTATTTCCGGATTTGGGTTTATGTAGACATAACTGCGGGAACAGTAAAAAGTACATTCTATTCTGATTATCAGTCGGCAGCTGGAGCTCCAACAGGAAATGGAACCGCAGTACTGACAGGAAGCGGTATCTGGACGGTTCCTGCCGGAGTCAGAACCCTTACGAAAGTCTTTTTAATCGGCGGAGGGGCAGGTGGACAAGGTGGAAAAACGTCAGTAAAGCCAGTATTGGGAGGAAATGGCGGCGGAAGCGGATATGTGACAAATATTTTCGGTATAGATGTTAGCCCGGGTCAGCAAATTGCTTATGGATGCGGAGCCGGAGGAAGTCCCGGAGCCGGAGGAGGAAACACAACTTTTGGTATATACACTGCAAATGGAGCCCCCGCTAATAACTATGCCTATGGAGGAGGAAAAGGGGGATCCGGAGGCGGCGGAGGAACCGAAGGCTGGGAAGGTGAACGGGTTCACAATGGAGGCGCAGGAGGTTCTAATGGCGGAAACGGCGGTACCGGCGGAGGCCCCTCAGGAGGCCTGGCAGGCGGGGCAGGCGCAGGCATCAGCACGATAGGCCCTAATGGTGTTTTATATGGAGGCGGTGGAGGCGGCGGAGCTAACTCGTCATCATCTGGTTCCGGGGGAAGTGGAGGCGCAGGCGGAGGCGGAAACGGCGGCCGTACCAGCGCTGGCGGTTCCGGAACGCCAAACACAGGTTCCGGAGGCGGAGGCGGCGGGATAGAAGGAAGCAGGACCGGACATAGCGGCGGCTCCGGAGGTTCTGGAGTAATCATAGTACAGTGGTAGTAGGAGGTAGAAAAAGATATGTACTTAAATCAGATATTTGCTCAAATTGAAAGGAATGGCATTGTGAGGAATCTTGTAGTAGGGGATAATTACACGGAGGCTAATCTGGCAGCGCAAGCAACCTTTGGCGAGGGTGCGTTTGCAGTAGATGTTACCTATTGCCCTATTAGAATGGAAGATATCAATCAAGAAAAAATACTCTATGAGGGAGGGAAATTTTTAAGGATAAATGGGGAGGAAAGGATAGAAATCCGGCAGAGCCCCACGGAAACGCAACGAATTAAGCAGTTGGAGGCAGAAAATGCCAGGCTGCAGGAGGTGGTTGGACCGGTTTGCGTATTTGCTGCGATACAAGCCAGAATCCTTTCGGATGAGCAAGCCCTGCAGGTTCCCACACTGTATCCGGAATGGTCTGGGGATGGCATTACTTATCAGACAGATGAAAGAATCCGATATCAGGATATCTTATATAAGGTATTACAGACCCACACCAGCCAGGAGGCATGGACGCCAGACACCAGCCCGTCTTTATTTGTCAAAGTTTTAATCCCTGATGAAGGCATTATCCCTAATTGGGAACGGCCAGAAAGTACAAACGGCTATGCTGCCGGGGATAAGGTATGCCACGATGGAAAGATATGGGAAAGCCTGGTAGACGAAAATGTATGGGAACCGGGAGAGAGCGAAACAGAAAACCAGTGGAAAAGAGTAAGGTAAAAAAGAGGTTAGATACATGAAAAATAAAATCAAGACCTCCCCAAAATTCAACTTTTCAGGCGCGGCTGCTATAATGGCGGCCGCGCCATTTTTTTTGTGAAATGGTAATTTTATACATTTTTACAAAAAGGTGTACTTTTTGAAATATGCAGTTAAATGAATTTTAACATATAATTATTTAAAATGCAACAATATAAGAGTGACAATTTGCACAAAAAAGTATCCAGAACAATGCCGGAAGCTGTCTAAATTTTTTTTACAAAAAAGTACACCTTTTGAAATATAAAAGTATTCCAAATCCATAAAACATATTCTGACAAAGGAAAAGGGTGATTTTTCTAAAATAAAGAGAAAATATTTGTTTAAAGGGCGATACATATGGGATATGAGATAAAAAGGACATAAAGTCTGAATAGGAGAATACGAAACCTATTGGTTTGCTAACAGGAGGCGGAGTACCAGAATCCATATCATTTCTGATATGGTTTACAGAGCCCTGCTATCTAATCCTAAATGGGATGATTTTTCCTTTTTTCTGGAATTGCTCCTGATAAATAATTTACCCTGTTCAATGAATAGATCTTTTTGCTCATCTGTTAGAGAATGGAATATTTGCAGAAGCTTCTGATCCCGGTAATCAGAATATGGAACAGCCTGATAGTTCAATAAAAAGTCGGTGGAAACGCAGAAATACCGGGCAATTTTTTTTAGTATTTCAAAATCAGGCTCTCTGTTGTTACGGATATAGTTTCCAAGAGCGCTTGCGGAGATATTCAGATCCCTGGCAAGCTGCTTTTGGCTTAAATTCTGTTCTTCTAATAATTCTCTCAAAACATCCCCAAATTTCATGTTAATCTAGCTTCCTTTCATTTAAGTAAAAATGTTTTAACTATCCCGCATTTGGAGGATAAGGGACATGGTATGACCACCGAATTTATAATACAGAGGCGGTACTTAAAAAAGATTGAAAACAACGTATTGAATTGACGAAATTCATATTGAATGATATACTGGAACACGTAAACTTTCAGTTTCAAATACCAAAGGAGGAAGAAACACCCTGCGGGTGTACCTGTATGCCTAAAAAACAGGGCAAAAAGGAAGAAAGGAAAAGTTCATGAACATATTGTTGGCAGGCGGAAGCGGAAAAATCATGGATGCCATGATTAATAAACTGAATAAAGGCGGACATCGAGTGTATCTTTTAACCGGCCAAAAAGGGAAAAAAGGCTCTTATAAGTGGGTGCTGGAAAGATACAATTTTTTCTATGATGATGACAATGTGATACATATTATGGAGAGCGTAAAACCCGATATCGTATTGTTCATGGGAGCTTACGACACCAATTTCGACTGGACGAAAGGAAGGCAGGAGTCGGTAAGGTTTGCCTCAGGGTTGATTAATCTTTTGTCAGTCTGTTCTCTGATGGAGAATGGACGATTTATCTACCTGTCCTCCCAGGAGGTATATGGAGGAAGCTATGGCAGCCATGTCCGGGAGGACGAGGCGGTATCGCCCAAAGATTACAAGGCCATGGCTGTGGCACAGGGAGAGGAAATCTGCAAAAACTACAGCAGGCTTCAGGGAATCAATACCGTAATTTTGCGCCCGGAGCGTATCTATCACATTCCCCAGAAGGGGCAGGAGGATGATAATCCGTGCTTTAGAATGTGCCTGGAAGCAGCGAGGGAAGGAAAGATCTCTGCCAATGAAAAGCACGTATTTTCTATGCTCTATTTAAATGATGCCATAGAACTAATATACAAAGTGATGATTGAAAAAGAAATCAAACACTCCATTTATAATCTTTCCTCTATGGAAGAAATTAATGAACGGCAGCTTGCAGAGATAATCAAAAGGGAAATGGGCCCTGGAGTTAGTATCGTGGATAATACCATGGGAGAGAGCCGCCGGCTGCTTTTGGATGGAAACCAGTATAAGGAAGAGTTTGGCCAAAAAATTTTCGTTCATTACCAGGAAGGGGTAAAAAAGGTAGTTCAGTTTATAAAGAAAAATAAGGAATCCTTCATAACTGTTCAGGATACAGGCGGAGGATGGATGGGGCGTGTGTGGCACAGTATGAGGGTTATACTGAGGCTGGCAGTGCCTTATATCGAAAATCTGATATGCTTTTTCCTGTTTTTCATGCTGAATAATCAGACGGCCGGCAGCCAGTATTTTGAACGGCTGGACTTTTACCTTCTTTATGTATTGCTGTTTGCCACGGTACACGGTCAACAGCAGGCTGTCTTTTCGGCTTTGCTGGGAGTAATAGGATATTGCTTCCACCAAATGTATGGACGTTCCGGATTCGAGGTATTGTTAGACTACAATACCTATGTGTGGATGGCCCAGCTGTTTATTGTAGGAATGGTAGTAGGCTATATGCGGGATCGTCTGTACCAGGTAAGGGACGAGAAAGATGAAGAGCTTCGCTATGTGAATGAGAAGCTGGAAGGCATCGCGGATATTAATGACAGCAATGTTCGGATGAAGCATGGTTTTGAGGCGCAGCTGGTAAACCAGAGAGACAGCTTGGGTAAAATCTATGAGATTACCTCCAGTCTGGATAAATACGAACCAGAGGAGATGCTGTTTTATGCCGCACAGGTGCTGGGTACGCTGATGGACAGTAAGGATGTAGCTATTTATACGGTGGCAAATAAGGATTATGCCAGACTGTTTTCTTCTACATCTGCTGAGGCGAGAAAACTGGGCAGCTCCATTAAGTATACGGATATGACGGAGCTGTATGGAGAACTGAAAGAAAAGAGAGTATTTATCAACAGGGATCTGGAGGAAAATCTTCCTCTGATGGCATGCGCTGTATATGCAGAAGAAGAGATGCAATTGATACTGATGATCTGGGGGATCCCATGGCAACGTATGACGCTGGCTGAGGCCAACCGGCTGACGATTATAGGGACTCTGATCCAGAATGCTTCAGTGCGGGCCAACCGTTATATGGAAAGTCTCAGGAGCCAGCGCTATGTGGGAGATACACAGGTACTGAAGGAAGAGGCCTTTGCCCGTCTGGTAAGGGTATTCTTTGAAGCGCGTGATAAGGGCCTTACGGAATGTACCCTTTTAGAGATTGTGACAGAGGACAAAACGCATGAGCAGGCAATTACGGCTCTGGGAAAATGTATCCGCCAGACAGATTATATGGGGATGCCGGGAGACGGAAAGCTGTACATACTTCTCTCCAATACGGATAAAGAGAATGCCCGGAGAGTCATAGAGCGTTTTCAGAGCGCGGGCTATGGGAGTCTGTTCAAGGAGGAGATAGTATGACGCTGACCTATGAAGAAAAGCTTTTCCTGCTTCTTTTGCTCCTGAACTTTTTGGTGGCGGTGATCTATCTTTTGGCAGGCATTTTTATCGTCGTGCCTGTAACCGCCCGCAAAAAGAAGGACGAAGAAGAGATGCTTCGTGATAACAGGAGGGCCTATTTGCTGCGGTTTTTTGTTATGATATTGTGTCCGGTAATAGGTCCGCTGTTCTTTCTTGTATCTTATCTGCTGTATCTGACTATATTCAGATTTCAGGTTAACCTGGAAGACGTAACTTTTAGTAAAGACAGAGTAAGAACCCAGCAGAAAGCAGATGAAGATCGTGAGAGAAATGTAATCCCTGTGGAAGAGGCCATTGCGGTCAATGACAAGAAGAGTCTTCGAATGGCAATGATGAATATTATCAGAGGAGAGATGGATGATTCTCTTGCATCCATTGCTCTGGCCCTGGACGCAGAGGATTCAGAGTCGGCTCACTATGCAGCCTCTGTCCTCAGCAGTAAACTAAATGAATTTCGCATGAACGTTCAGAAACTATACGGACAGTTCAAAGAGGAGACAGAGGAGCAGACAGACTGTGAAGAGATGCTTCTGGACTATATGAATAGTGTTTTAAGACAGAATATCTTTACGGAATTGGAGCAGAACCGGTTTGTAAAAATTATGGATGAAGTAGCGGAAGCATTTTATAAAAAAAATGCTTCCCGAATAACGGAACAGCAGTACGAAAGCTTGTGTCTCCGGCTGCTGGAAATACAGGATTTCGAAAATTCGGAAAAATGGTGTCAGAGATTATCCGCCCAGTATCCGGAACAACTGTCCTCTTATACCTGTAAACTAAAATTATACTTTACAACAAAAGACAGGACAGCTTTTTTTCAGACTCTTGATGCCCTGAAGAAATCAGATGTGGTAATCAACAGAGAGACGCTGGAAATGGTGCGAATTTTTGGCTGAGAAAGGGATGCGAATGGTATCACATAGGAATTATCTGGCAATGACAGCAGTGATGATGGTGGTGCTTTTTTTGTTCCAGTTTACCAACATTGCATTGGAAAGCTGGAATGATTATGAGAGCAATTCATATGCTGTGGATAGAAAATTCCTCCCCCAAAAAAGCGGAGTTTACAGGGGAGGAGATGGAGAAGAAGTAATAGAAGAAGGGGTGTGGGACGTAACCAGAGACATTATTGTCTATATAGGCGGTATGGATGAACCTGTAAGAAAAGTTACAAACGCATGGTCGGCTTACACCAAAAAGCAGATAAAAAGTTATACGACGCTGGAAGAATACGAGGATTTGAAACAGGAAGACAAGACAGATTCCCCACAGATGATGGTTATAAATTCCAATGATATTAACTGGAGTGAAATGGAGACAATCGGGCAACTGCAGGATTATGTAAAGTCAGGAATTGACCTGGTTTTCAGTGGTCTGCCGGACGCATCTGTCATAAATGAAAGCCGGCGCCTGAAAAGCCTTTTAGGGATCAGAGATGTAAAAGAAGAAGAGACAACGGTGGCAGGGCTTCATCTCTATGAAGGCTTTTTATTAGGCGGTGAGATTGTATATCAGGCAAAGGATGAAGCGGAATTTCAGCTCCGGCAGGATATGGAGCTTCAATTTCCCTGGTATACTTTGGCAGCGGGAACCAAGGCATATATGAGGGGTGTTTATACAGACAAGAACCTGGAAGAAGAGGAATGTCCGGCTGTAATTTGGAGAAACAGGCAGGGAAGAGCTTATGTGTATGTGGTAAACGGCGCTTATATGGAAGATGCCGCTGCAGGGCTGGGACTTCTGTCTGCCATGTGGGCTCAGTCAGAGGAATATGTGATTTATCCGGTAATAAATGCCCAGAATATGGTGATTGCTAATTATCCGGGACTGGCGGAAGAAAACAAGGGGGAGATGATACGCCGCTATAACCGTACCATGTTGGAGATGATGCGGTATAATGCCTGGCCCGCTATTGTGGCTGCCTATCAGAGAAGTACCATGGGACTTTCCTGTATGCTGGCTCCCCAGTACGATTATGAAGATGATAACTACCCTAATCAGGCGGAATTTCTGTATTATATGAAACGCCTCAGCGAACAGATGGCCGAGGTGGGGCTGTCCGGAGAGAGCATATCCAAAACTCCTTTAGAGGATAAACTTAAGGAGGATGCCAGATTTATAGAGGGGACAATTCCCGGCTATCAGTTTGCTTCTTTCTATGAAAATAATCTTTCTGAGAAGGAACTGTCTGAGGCGCTTTCCGGGGAAACTCTAAAAGCAGTACGGACAGTAGTAACCGGTTATGATGGAAATAAAGAAGTGATAGGCTATGAATCGGAACATGTGACCAGACAGACTGTCATTTCTGACGGGTTCCGCCATACATTCTTTGAAGATTTCCGGGTTAAAGCGGTGGAGACAGCCTTGGCATATACCAATGTTTTGGCAGATATGGACCGGGCGGCAGCTCCTGAAAGCGAAAACGATACCTTCCATAAAATCATTTCAGATTTTGGGTGGAATATCCAGCACTATTGGGAAGGATTTCAGAGTTTTGACGGGACCACTGTTTCAGAAAGTGATGAGCGTATCCGCAATTTCCTTGCCATGGATTATATAGAAAGCAGAGAGAATGATTCTATCAGACTGCAGGTGGCAGGACCTGAGATGCCGGTATGGTTCCTCTTAAGGCTCAATGAGGGAGCCGTGAAAGATGTAACAGGCGGAGACTGGAAGAAAGTAGAAGCACAGGTATATCTGATTGAGGCAAAGGGGCCAGAGGTGATTATCCGGATAAAATAAAGGAGCGGAATACAGCTCTCTGTGAGACAGAGAGAACTGTGGCAGAACATAAAGAAAAGGGAAGAAAATATCATGAGAATATGCATAATAGCAGAGGGATGCTATCCCTATGTGGTAGGAGGCGTGTCCAGCTGGACACACAGTCTTATAAAGTCCTTTCCAAATCAGGAATTTGTGATCCTGGCTATCGTGGCAAACCGTTCTCTGAGAGGAAAATATGTTTACGATCTGCCGGATAATGTGACGGAGATCCATGAATTGTACCTTGACGATGTGGATTGGGAGAGGGAAAGACAGCGCAAAAGCCGCATGAACCGAAAAGAGTATGACGCGCTGAGAAAGCTTCTCCTAGGCCAGGAAACACAGTGGGAGATACTATTTGACTTTTTCCAGAAAAAAGAGATATCTATGAACGATATGCTTATGGGAGAAGACTTCTTTCGTGGAGTTACGGAATTCTACAAGCTAAATTACAGTCAGCTGGCATTTTCGGATTTTTTATGGATGATGCGCTCCATTTATCTGACTCTGTTTACCACGATGAAAATGAAGATACCCAAAGCGGACATCTACCATTGCGTATGTACCGGATACGCGGGGGTCCTGGGAAGCATGGCTAAGCATATCCATGGGGGACGTCTGGTGATATCAGAGCACGGTATTTATACCAGGGAGCGGGAGGAAGAGCTGCTCACAGCCAAATGGGTTCAGGGTATTTATAAGACAATTTGGATGGAGCAGTTCAGAAAAATGTCAAATCTTGCATACGCCAGAGCCGATCTGGTGACCAGCCTTTACCCGCAGGCCAGGGAACTGCAGATAGAGGTAGGTTGTCCGCCGGAGAAGACAAGGGTGGTATCTAATGGGATTCGGATAGAAGACTTCCAGGATATTCCGGGAAAGCTAGAGGAGGATCAGGGAAAGATCAACATAGGAGCCATGCTCAGGGTTACCCCCATTAAAGACATTATGACCATGATACAGGCGTTTGGCTTTGCAAAAGAGAGAGAACCTTCTTTAAAACTGTGGATTATGGGATCCTGGGAGGAGGATGAGGAATACGCAAAGAGCTGCTTTGAACTGGTGCGGATTATGGGAGTTTCCGATGTGGTATTTACCGGGAAGATTACAGCCCGGGAATACTATGGCAGAATGGATATGACTATTTTAACAAGCATCAGCGAAGGCCAGCCTCTTACGATTTTGGAAAGCTTTGCAGCGAAAAAGCCGGTTATCGCCACAGATGTAGGGAACTGCCGGGGACTGATCCTTGGGGAAAAAGATGATTTTGGAGCAGCCGGGATCGTTACCCGCATTATGAACGTTCAGGAGATCCAACAGGCCATAATATCATTGGCCCACAACAGCCAGCTGCGCCACCAGATGGGAGAAAATGGTTATAAGAGAGTGAAAGCCGGATACCAGTTCCAATACATGCAGAATGAATACAAAAAGATATATCAGGATTTTGCGGAAAGTATGGGATTAAAATGGGAAGAGGAATCAGCAGCTTCAGACAGCAGGGAGGGATAGAATAATGGCAGGAGTAGGAGTTAAGCTAAACCGTATTTTTGAAAAAAGGTCCATAGCAGCCGATCTGATAGGCTTTACTTACAGCATTATTATTACCATAGCCCCGGTGCTTCTGGTCATAGGAACCATCCTCCTTATGGGAGTGGTTCTGGGATTCAATGAGGTAGATTACCTGACAAGAGAGTTGTTTTCCTGTACTATCTTGTATACCTTTGTTTTTGGCTTGCTGACAGTGGCCCCCTTTAATGCCGTATTGTTTAAATATACACAGGATGCTATCTATGAAGAGCGGTTTCAGGATATTCTGCCCTGCTTCTATTTAGGGCTGGCCATGAACATAGCGTTTAGCTGCCTTTTGGGAATTCCTTTCTGCCTCTGGGAGCATTTTGTAGGCGGGGTAGAAGTTTTTTATGTATTCTGCGGCTTTTGCTCTTATATTTCCATGGTGCTGGTATTTTATTCTCTGGTATATCTGTCGGTCTGTAAGGACTATGAAAGGACATCCCTGTTTTTCTTTATAGGGATGGCTATCGCGTTCTGCCTGTGCCTGTTTCTGAATATCCGGCAGGGATGGGAATTGACCCGGAGCATGCTTGTGTCTCTGACTGTGGGATTCTTTTTAATAGCTGCCATGGAATTTGCTGCCGTAAAACGATATTTTGTAAAGAACAGCAATCGTTATAAACCGGTGCTGGGTTATTTTACCAAATGGTGGAAGCTGGTAGTCACTAACTTGTTTTACATTTTTGGTCTGTATATTCACAATTTCGTATTCTGGACTCATGAGGAAAGGGCCGTAATTGCCGACAGCTTTATCTATAACCAGCCCTATGACATGGCTTCCTGTATTGCCATGTTTACCAACATATCCGCTACTATCATTTTTATCACCAATATTGAAATGCATTTTTATGAGAAATACAGAAATTACTCGGAAGCGATTATTGGAGGAAAAAAGGCGGATATTGAAAATGCCAGGAATCGGATGTTCAGGCAGTTGTCTGCTGAGCTGATGAATCTGGTGCGTATACAATTTATTATCTCTGTTGTGATATACCTGTTTTGCGTGGTGTTTTTGCCTGGTCTTGGATTTGGAGGTTCAGTATTGAGGATATATCCTTGCCTGGCAGCGGGATACTTTATCCTGTTTCTCATGTATGCGGCAATTCTGTTTATGTACTATTTTAATGATCTGACGGGCTCTGTTATAACTGCCTTAAGCTTTTTTGCCGCAACACTGATTGGAAGTATCTTTGCCATGAATCTGACAGAGATCTGGTATGGGATTGGGCTGGTAATCGGGAGTCTTGTGGGCTGGAGCATTGCTTATGCAAGACTTCGCTGGGTAGAGAAAAATCTGGATACTCATGTGTTCTGCAGCGGCCAGATATTAAAACGGGGAGTTGGCCCCAAACCTTCTGGCCTTGTATACAGGAAGGACTGCCCGAAAATTGAGTAAAAGGATAAAAACGCAGAACACAGGGGGCGGCATTATCGCGGTTCTGATTTGTGCAGTACTATTAGGAGGATGCAGTCTGAAAACAGAAAAATTAGGGGAACTACTTCCATTTGGCGACAAAGGATTGAATGGAGTCACCAGGGAGGAGACCTTTACAGAGTCGGATCGTAAATTGAATAATCCAAACAGGGGATTTTACCAGTTATACGAGTTTTTGATCACGGATGAAGGAATGGATTACAGGGATTATATCGAAAATTGGTATCCGGAGATTTCGGATATCAGCCTGATGTTCATCCAGATTAATCTGCAATCCTACAAAAAAGGGGAGATCAGCCAGAAAGGACTGGACAATATAGAGGAACTGCTCACTATATTGGAAACCTATGAGAAACAGCTGATTCTCCGCTTTGTGTATGACCGGGAAGGAAACGTGAAAGAGAGTGAGCCTGAGAGCCTGGAGACGATTCTAAAGCATATGGAACAGCTGGAGGATACGCTTAAAAAGCATCACAAACAGATTTTCATTGTTCAGGGAGTTTTTACAGGCAATTGGGGAGAGATGAACGGAAGCAGACATGATACAGAGGAAAATTGGAGGATACTGGCCGGAAAACTGGCCCAGGTAACAGACAATTCCACTTATCTGGGAGTTCGGACACCGGCTCAATGGCGCAGCCTGATACCGGCAGATCAGATGCCGGAAGGAATATTACCCTGCAGGCCGGAGGAATTTGGCATGGAAGGATACTCCTGTATCAGTCCGCTCTGGGGACGTCTGGGACTGTTTAATGACGGTATGCTGGGAAGCGAAAGCGATTATGGGACTTATGGAAACAGGAGTGCGGCAGATTCCGAGTGGACAGAGAAGTGGAGCAGGGAAGACGAGCTGGCTTTTCAAAAGGAGCTGTGCCGCCTGGCGCCTAATGGGGGAGAGACCATAGTGGATAACCCCTATAATGATTTGCCGGACGCACTGAGAGATCTGAAAACCATGCATGTCACCTATCTGAACAAATGGCATGATGCGTCAGTTTTAAAGAAATGGGCCGATACCCTGGTAGAAGAGGATGGATGCTTTAACGGCATGGATGGCTATACCTATGTGGAACGCCATCTGGGATACCGCTTTCTGATTGATTCGGTCCGGTTAAACTATAAGAGAAGAGGTTCCATGCTGTCTGTGAACATCAAAATGCGAAATGTGGGATTCGCGCCTGTTTACAGAAATCCCGAAATGGAGCTGCTTCTCTATAAAGAGGGGACTGAGGAGGAACCCCTGGTCTGCTCTGTAGAGGGACAGCTGTGCCAGCTGGCAGGAGGAGATGAGGCAGAAACTGTGCTTTCTCTCCAGAAAGAGCTTTCTCTGGCAGAGCTTTCAGAAGGAAGGTATGGAATCTACTTTGCCATGGTAGATTCGGCCAGTGGAACCCATATCAGACTGGCTAACCAGCAGAATGAGGAGAGATATGGCTACTATCTGGGCTTTGTTGAATTAAGCCAATAGGCCAGAGCAAAATAGAACAACAGGATGGAAAGGGAAAATCTATGGATACGTGGTATTGGATATCAGAATACGGAAAGGTATTTTGGGGATACCTGTTCTTAATGTTCCTCTGGCCATCCGTAGTATTTGCAGGACATTTGAGAGGAAAATCAAAAACATACCGGTTTAGCTTCTGCGTCACAGTGCCAATTGTCATTATCAATACAACCGTTCTTACTTTGGGACTTTTTCATGGATTAAATCAGTGGATTATCCGCCTGATATTTTACGGAAGCTTTATATGGGCATTTTTAAAAGAGATAATCCCTTGTTTCAAGTGGCTGAAAAGAAAAAGAAGGGTAAGAAAACGGGATTTATATGATTTGTTTTGGAAATACGGAATCCTTTTAGCTGTGATTATATATGGGATGGCTTATTTTTCCTATGGGGCGTTTCAAATATATTCTTACGGATATGGGGACTTATACGTTCATCATCAGTGGATTTACGGCTTGATAGAAGGGAAGATCTTTGAGGGAGGCGTTTATCCCCAGGCTATGCATTGCTTTATATACTGTATGCATACTCTATTTGGCATCAGGGTATACAGCATTTTGCTGTTTTTACAGGTAATTCATGTGTCAATCTTTTTTGCGGCGGCTTACCTGCTGCTTAGAAAGATATTCTGCTGGCGATATACGCCAATCTTTGTACTGGTATTATTTTTAATATTAGATTTGTGCAATGCAGATCTGATACACAGTATGTTCCGCCTGCAAATAACATTGCCTTTGGAATTTGGGCTTCATACCGTGTTTCTGTGCGGACTTCACCTGATGAACTATTTTGACGAAAAATGCTTTGATACTACAAAGCGTTACTGGGATGAAAATCTGTTCCTTTTTGCGATATCTCTGTCAACTGGGATTATGACCCATTTCCACACTGCATTAATGGGATTGATTTTCTGTATTTCCGTTATTGTAATTGCATTGAAAAAGATATTTTGCAGAAGGTACTTTATCCCATTGGCAGTATGGGCATTTAGTTCCTGCCTGATTGCAGGAATACCTATGGCCGGAGCACTGGCCAGGGGGATTCCCCTTAGCAGTTCGATTCATTGGGCTGTGGATACTATGAGCGGGGAGCAAAGCAGAGAACAGAGAGGACAAAATGAAGAAATAGATTCCAGTCAGGAAGAAAGCGGAGAGCTTCAAAATATTGAACGCAACGATATCAGTATTACTGCAGGGCTCTTAAACCGGGTAATCTGGATTTATGAGAAAGGATACGGGGCATTATATGGAAAAGAAAGAGGCGGATGGATGTTTCTTTTCACCCTGCTGGCTGCCGTATTTTGCTGGATGATGAAGCGAAAAGCTTATTTGCAGTACTTCGCGGAAAAGTGCAGGAGATACCCGTATGCCATTATAGTATCTGTCCTGTATATCCTGGTATATGCTGCTCCTATGATGGGACTTCCGGACATAATACCGGAGGGACGCTTTTTTGCCGCCGGGCATATGATGCTTCTTGCAGTTATGGTTATGCCCATGGATGCGGCATTATTCAGCCTGCTATATTTCTGCAGTGACTTAAGAGTGCGGATTATAACGCTCCTGTCATGCCTGGGAATCTATGGAATCACAGTTGAGACCGGGAATTTCAGAGGATTTTTATATTATGAGCTGTCACGCTATAATGCGGCGGCAATGGTAACGGAATCTATCATCAATACATTTCCGCAGCACAGTTACACCATTGTATCGCCGACAGATGAACTCTACCCGGTTGTTCAATACGGATGGCATGAGGAGCTGCTGACCTTTGTGGAGAATTCTGGCAGGGGCTCTTATACGCTCCCGTCAGAATATATATTTATTTATGTAGAAAAAAGGCCTATTCTGTATAGCCAGTCCCACTTTTTTGAGGGGCCTTCATGGATGGGGAAGGAGAAATATTTAGAGCCGTTTTGGGCCGGATATTCCTCAAGATATCCTGACAGCGCCGCCAGCCAGGCTCCTGATATCGCCGCCGGACAGGTTTCAGAAGTGGATGGGGATAAGGAATTGCCGGAATATGAAAACGCCTGGTCCATGTATCTGAAGCTTGAAAACCGTACTCTCCTGGAATCGAAGGCATATAATTGGTGCCAGGAATTTTCGAAGAGAAATCCGTCTGTGCTGAATGTTTATTATGAGGATGGGGACTTTGTCTGCTACTATTTCAGGCAATCAGGGGAAAAGCCGCTGTATGAATTGGGAATGGAAAGGACAGAAGGATGAAAAAACTCTTGAATTTCATATTCAACAAGTTAAGGGAACTGGAATGGCTGGTTTATAAAAAGAGAAAGCGATGGAGATTAAAGAATCAGGATGTTACGATTATAAGCTCAAATTGCAGCGGAGCTCTTATGTATTATGACTTGGGGATGAAATATCGTACCCCTACCGTAAACCTGAGCATGGAGATGGATGACTTTGTGAAAATGGCAGGAAACCTTAGATGGTATATGGAACAGGAACCGGTGGAGTCAGAAGAAAAAGCCACGTGCCCGGTAGGGTTATTGGGTGATATTAAAATTTATTTTATCCACTACCACAGCTTTGATGAGGGCAGAAGGAAGTGGGAGGAGCGGAAGCAGAGGATCAACTGGGAGAATATTATGATTATTGGTTCGGAAAAGGATGGCTGTACCTATGAAACCATCAAAAAATTTGAGCAGCTGCCATTTAAAAATAAAGTGATTTTCACCCGTATAGAATATCCTGAATTTCCATCTGCCTGTTATATAAAAGGATTTGAGGATCAGAAAGAATTAGGCGTTATAACCTATTTCAAAAAGCAGGCATTAAAAAGACGGTATTTAGATGATTTTGATTATGTGTCCTTTTTAAATAAGATGAAAAAGGACAGGGCTTAAGCTGATGCTAAACCGGAGGAGAGAGTATGAGAGAGGTAGGGATTTTAACATTTCATTGTGCAGACAACTACGGCGGGATGCTGCAGGCCTATGGCCTGAAACGGTATTTGACAAGGAAAGGTTTGAAAGCCCACATAATTCCATATGAACCGCCTTTTATGACAGGAAGGCACTGGTGGATTCCTTATGTGCCTTCAGGGAATGTATTACGAATTTTTGGATGGGGATTATTCGGTTGGACATGTAATTTAAAGAAGGGCAGGTCTTTTTTTGTGCGAAGAGCCAGCATGCGGCGGTTCAGAAAAAGGTATCTCGTTGAAAAAGGACAGAAAAAGATATTTTTCACTTATCAGCTCAGGCGGCTGCCGTATCAATATTACATAGTGGGAAGCGATCAAATCTGGAATCCAAAAATCACATGTGGATTAAGGGCAGCATATTTCGGTTCGTTCCCAAACAGAAATAAAGTAAAGGTGATTTCTTATGCCGCCAGTCTGGGAAGCAGATCTCTTCCAACAGAATATGAAAAAGAGTTTTCAAAGCTTATCAAGCATGTGGATGCGGTTTCTGTCAGAGAGGAAGCGGCGATTCCCTGTATCAGACAGCTTTATTCCGGAGAGGTCTTAATGGTTCCGGATCCGGTATTTTTGTTAAAGAGGAAAGAATGGCAGAAAATTGAAAGATTGCCGGACAGAGAAGGATATATTGTTGTATTTATTACGGAAAAAAATGATGAGCTGTTTGAGTATGCAAAAGAACTGTCAAAGAGCCGGGGGCTTCCGGTTGTTGAAATTGAAAGCGGTATAAATATTTTAGACGAAGACTTTGAACTTGTCTATACGGCAGGGCCTTCGGAGTTTTTAGGACTTATTCACAAGGCAGATTATGTAATAACCAATTCTTTTCATGTGACGGCATTCAGCATTATTTACCAAAAGAAGTTTACGGTATTTGCACATACCGCCGCGGGAGAACGGATCAGTAATATTCTGCGGCTTTCTGGTCTGGAAAACAGATTGTATCAAAAAAACGGAAATACAGAAGCAGGAGAGGATATTGACTGGAGTAAGGTTGAAAAGCGGATGGAAGACAGTGCAAAGCTGGGGGAAGAGTTTTTAATGAAAAACCTGAATATCTTTGGCTGAGAACATTTCCGGGTGGAGACAGTTATGAAAGGACATGAAAAAAAAGAGACATGCTGCGGATGCGGCGCATGCAGGGAAATATGCCCCCAAAAAGCAATTGAGATGAGACCGGATAGGGAAGGATTTCTCTACCCAAAGATGAACCGCGATCTTTGCAACCATTGCGGGAAATGCAGGGGTGTGTGCCCTACAAATCACTATGGGTTTGAAGGCAGATGTACCGGGAAGGATAAAAAACAAGCGGACAAAAACCTTTATCTGGGGGTTCAAGCTAAGAATAAAGCTGTGAGATATTCCAGTTCATCCGGCGGTATGTTTTCCATATTGGCACAATATGTGCTGAGCCGGCAGGGAATTGTTTACGGCGCAGGATATGACGGGGCGATGAGGGTCATCCATAAGGGCGTGGAAGATGAACGGCAGCTCCAGCAGCTCAAACGAACAAAATACGTCCAGAGCAATATGGAAGGGATATATGGAAAAATAGAGAGAGAGCTGAAAGAAGAAAGATGGGTATTGTTCAGCGGAACTCCCTGCCAGGCAGACGCCCTTATGCGCTATCTGAATCGGCCCTATGAAAGGCTTATTGTAGTGGACTTGATATGCTATGGAGTCCCCTCTCCCGGAATCTGGAGTGATTATGTAAAATATTTGGAACGGGCGCACGGAGGGAAAATGACGGACTTTTCGTTCCGCGATAAACGGAACAGGGATAATGGACATACCTGTTCCTGTATTATCGGTGGGAAGGAGTATGCCATCTCTCTTTATCAGGACGTTTACTGCATACTATATTTTAAAAATTTAATGCTGCGTCCGTCCTGCCACAGCTGCCGGTTCTGCACAGTAAACAGGAAAAGTGACTTTACCATAGGCGATTTCTGGGGGATCGAAGGGGTCAGGCCAAAGATGGATGACGGGATGGGAACTTCTGTGGTAATTGCACACTCTAAAAAGGCAAAAAATATTTGGAATGAAATAAAAGAAGAATTTAACTGGTTTCAATGCAGCGGGGAAGACGTATTACAGCCAAGGCTGATACAGCCAACCGGCGCAGCCAGAGGGAGAAGAGCTTTTATGCTGCTTTATAAAATCATACCCCTTTTCACGCTGGCGGCAAAACTGCCGGGGAAACGGTACGTATTTCAGAGGAAAAAGCACAATGATGGAGATGTTTAGGTACCTGACAGGAACTTTAGAAAGAGAAGAGCAAAAAACCTGGAGGATTCTGGCTATAGCCGATTTTATCAGCCCGATTGCAGATCTTTTTAATTTTTCTGTGATTATCTATATTATCAATATTGTATTAGAGGAACAGCGGGCGTTAAAGGAGATGGGAATCTTTGCTCTTCTTATGGGGGGCATCTCCTTTTTAAAGGGACTTTTTGATCTCTATAAGAGCCGGATCCGCAGCCGCTTTTTATATAATGGGGCGGAAAAGTGGTCTGAAAAATTATATGAGCTGCTTCTGACAGAAGATTTACTGCATCATAATCAGAGAAGCCCTATGCAGGCGATTACTTTGATCCGCAGCGATACACAAAGCTGTATGAATATTATTGTGGCATGCACAGGTATCTGGATTAACATCTTAACCATGGCAGGATATTTTGCGGTGATGATATACTCGTCAAAATGGTTTGGGATCATAAGCAGCATTTCCTTTACAATACTGATGGCGGCCATATTTTTTTTCTATCAGAACCAGATACGAGCTTACGGCGAGAGGGCCAGAATGTATGCCATTAAAGCCAACGCACAGGTAACTATCGCATATGGAAATTTTAAAGAAATGAAAATTGCCGGAGATTCCTCTTCTATGTTACAAAAGTATCAGAATGTGGGGCAGGGATATACCTGGGCACAAAAGGAATTTCAATATAAAAAGAGCATGGTCAGCGTCATTATGCAAAATCTTGTAATGACAGTAATGTTTCTCATATTAGGCTGGTTTCTCATAAATCCGGGAGAAAACACCACACTCTTTCTTGCCTCAATGGTGGTCTACCTTACAATGCTGATTAAGATGATTCCCATTGCGTATAACGTTATCGGCGGATTGAATGATGTGAAATTTTCTCAGAAATCTTATGAAGTTTTCAGAGAAGGGATGGAACGGTATCGGGAAATAAAAGAAAGGGAAAAGGAGACAGAAAAAACCAGAAAGAAACAACTGACCTTCCGCCAGGGCCTTTTTGTGAAGGATCTGACCTTTTCCTACGATAAACAGAGAAAAATATTTGAAAAAGCCTTTATCCATATTCCGGCAGGATGTTCAGTGGCAGTTATCGGGGTGTCCGGTATTGGAAAAACAACATTCCTGGATCTGATCCTTGGACTGCTGAAACCCGAGGAAGGAAGTATCCGGTATGATGACTATGATATTGTTACCTGCATGGATGGCAAAGGGAGCTGCCAGGCTGATATCGGGACCATCACAAGTTATATTCCCCAGACCATATACTTAAATGGAGAAACCGTATGTAATAATGTTGCTTTCTTCGAAAAGGAAGTAAACGAAGAAAAGGTAACAGAGTGCTTAAAATGTGCCCAGGTGTGGGAGGAGGTTACCCGGCTGCCGGAAGGAATCCATACAATTATAGGGGAAAACGGGACGGCGATTTCAGGAGGACAGCGCCAGAGAATTGCGCTGGCAAGAGCCTTATATAAAGACTTTGAATTGCTGGTTATGGATGAGGCTACCGCTGCCCTGGATATGGAGACAGAGAAGGCGGTAATCGATTCTATCAGACAGGTAAAAGGCAATAAGACTTTATTGATAGCAACCCATCATATGAGCCTGGCCAACGAATGTGATATGGTGTATAAAATCGAAAATATGGGGTTTGTAAGAGTAAAATAGTCCTGCAAAGAGGAGCAGAAATGGAAACATTTATAAAAGATAAAGTATCTGCTGTTATTCCTGTATTTAACGGAGCGCTTCATTTGTCATCTATGTTGGATTCTATTCTGGGACAGACCTATTCTTCTATAGAGGTAATTTTGGTTGATGATGGTTCCACAGATAAAACGCTGGAGGTTGCAGAGAGCTATAGGGAAAAGTTTGTATCAAAAGGATATGATTATCGGATTGTACAATCGGAACATAAAAATGCATCGGCTGCCCTGAACCGGGGATTCCCCTATGTAACCGGAGAATATCTTATCTGGCCGGACAGTGATGACCGTCTTGAGAAGGAATCTGTGGAGACACGGGTGAGGTTTTTACAGGAGAATCCAGGGTATCATTGTGTCCGGTCATTGAGCTATTATTTTCAGCAGGAAACCGGAACACTGCTGCCAGCGGATGAGAAAACCGGAGACATCTCCAAAGAGGATTTGTTTTGGGATATTTTAGAAGGAAGGACCTATGTATGCTGCGGATGTTATATGCTGCGGACAGAAAGCTTTTTTAAAATTTATCCCCGGAGACGGATTCCGGAATACGATGTGGGGCAGAATTTTCAGATGCTGCTGCCCTTTATGTTTCACCATCAATGTCCAACCATTCCGGAAAAGCTGTACGGGGTCTGCGTCAGGCCGGGAAGCCATTCCAGAAGGATATTGACAAAAGAGGAAGAGGAAAAGAAATATCAGGATTATGAAAGACTGGTAGATGAAATCGCTTTTATATGCCGGATTCAGGATAAGGAGTCAAAGGAGCGGATCCAGTATTGGAAAATCAGACGCAGATATAGCCTTGCCGTAAAATTTAAAGACAGAAAAAGGATGATAGGAAGCTTATGGAAGATGAGATGGAAAATCAAAAAATATCGGTAATTATTCCGGTTTATAACACAAAAGAATACCTGGAGGACTGTGTAAACTCTGTTTTGGAGCAAACCTGGACAAAAATTGAAGTGATTTTGATTGATGATGGCTCAAAGGATGGAAGTAAAGAACTTTGTGAAGAATTGTGCAGGAGGGATAACCGGATACGGCTGTTCCCTCAGGAACACAAAGGGGTATCTGCTGCCAGAAACGCAGGGATAGAAGCGGCAGAAGGAGAATACCTTTTTTTTCTGGACAGTGATGATATGATACATCCCCAGTTATTGGAGGCTCTGTACAAATTGCAGGAAGAGAGCCATGGAGTGATAGGGACTGCCGGTATGCAGTATGCAGAGAAGGGAAGGATTCAAAAGTCCGCTGTCTGGGAAAAGGAAGACAGGCAGACGTGGGAAGGATGTTATCTGGACAATCATAAGGCAAGAAATCCTTACTTTTTTCATCATACAAAGGTAAAGCTTAATGCAATTGGAGGAAAAATGATTCTCCGGGAAGGAGTAAAAGCAATCCGGTTTAATGAAAATCTGACGCACGGTGAAGACACATGGTTTCTTTATCAGTTGATATCCAATGGAGCGGATGTTACCGTATTGTTTCGAAACTGGTATTTTTACAGGAAAAACAGAAGAAGAGAAGGAGACTATTCTGTAGAATCCTGCAGAAGCAGATATGAATGTCAGAAGGCTATCTGTGACTATGAAACAAAGAAGGGGAGAATAACGGAAGCTGTACATACGGAGTGGTGTCTTCTCTGTAATTTAGTTTTGTGGCAGGAGATGGGAAAAAGAAATAGTGATAGAGAATTAAAGGAATATGTAAAGAATTTAATAGAAACTGAAAAAAGGCAGGCTCTTTTTCCAAAAGTGGACTGGTGCAGGAGGATAGTATTCTACTTGGGATGTATATATTATCCGGTTTACAAGCTGATAGCAGATTTAATGCATTGGTATCACACAGTATTAGAGGTCCCGAAGGAGTTTCGGAAATAAAATATTTTAAGGTATTGAGTGTTTAAACAGAGAGGACATGAGATGAATAAGATATTATTTGTAATTTCCACATTAGAAGGGGGTGGTGCAGAAAGGACGTTGTCCAATATTGTAACTCATTTTCCAGATAACTGGCATGTTGATATCCTGATAAATAATAAATCATTTATCCAATATCCATATAAAGGAAGAATATTGTCTCTCTCTCTTCCGGGGTGTGGAGAAAGAAAAACGATTTTATATTTTTTGAGAGAAGTTATTAAAAGAACCTTCTATTTAAGGAAAATAAAGAAAGAAAACCACTATAGGGCATGTATCAGCTTTTTGCCAAGTTCCAATATTTCCAATGTGCTTTCGGGAAATAAATATTGTAAAACTATTGTTTCCATCCACAGTAATCCTATTAATAACAGACTTGGACTTTTTGGGAAGATAGGAGTTATCTTATCAATTAAATTGATATATGTTCATGCAGATAAAATAATAAGTGTTTCAGAAGAGATTACTTCGGGACTAATAAGATATCTGAAAATATCAAAGGGTAAAACCAGAACCATAATAAATGGATACGATAGCCAATGGCTACGGGAGAGGATGAAGGTTCCTCCCAAAAATAAAAAGGTTGAAGTCCTCCCTGCAAATGAGCAGAAAATTGTAATTACAGTAGGAAGAATGGTTGAGGAAAAGGGGCAATGGCATTTAATCAGAGCTTTTTCAAAAGTAGTAAAAAAGGAGAAAAATGCCAAATTGCTGCTTATTGGGGACGGTTTGCTAAAAGAGTACTTGGAAAAATTGGTGAATCAGTACGATTTAGGGGGAAAAGTTATTTTTATAGGATACACTGAAAATCCGTTTTGGTATTATGCATTGGCAGATGTTTTTATCTTGCCGTCGCTGTCAGAAGGATATCCCAATGCTCTGGTGGAAGCTGTCTGCTGTGGAGTGCCATGCATTGCGGCAGATGTACATTCGGGTGCGCGGGAGATACTGGCGCCTCAATTAGATGCGGCAGGAAAAAGAATAGAGGATGTATCAGAAGAAAAATACGGCGTATTGATTCCGGTATGTAGCGGACAAATGTATCAGCATCAAGAACCACTTGAATTAGGAGAAAGGAAAATGGCAGAGGCAATTTTGAAGTTATTGGAAGATGCCTCAAAAAGGTTTCATTATAGACAAAAAAGCATAGAAAGAAGTAAGGTTTTGGAAATGAATACAGTAATTGATAAATGGATTGATGTTATAGTATGAATGAGTTGGTTTCTATTATCGTACCTGCTTACCAGGAAGAATCCAGAATAGAGCGCTGCCTTCAAAGTATTCTTGCTTCCACATACACTAATCTGGAATTGATTATAGTAAATGACGGTTCCACTGACAATACAGAGAAAGTGATACAAGACTTTAAAAGGAAGAATGAGCCTCAGACAGCTTTGTTTAAACTGGTTACGGTTCCCAGGGGAGGGGCAGCTAGGGCTCGCAATTACGGATTAAGGCTTGCAAGGGGGGATTATATTGGATTTGTAGATGCTGACGATATGATTCATCCTGAAATGATCGAGAAGCTAGCTGACAGTCTGGGAAGGGGAAATGATTTATCCATATGCAGGCTTATATTTTGTGACGAAGCAGGAGTTCCAAAACCTCATCAACATGCCCCAGGCAAGGATAGGAAAAAATGCCCTAACCAGGCGCTGGAGATGATTATGTGGGAACAGATTCAGATGAGTCTTTGCGCTGCTCTGTTCCGACGTGAAGTAATTATAGGACAAGGAGGAAAACCAGAAATATTTTGTCCTGAGGATGTAGTTGCATTTGAAGATTTTGCTTTTATCTGTGAATATGCAGGCCGCTGCAGAGGTTTTGTGGAGAGATTGGACTTTGACGGTTATTTTTATTGTAAACATGAAGGGAGCTCGTCAACCCGAATCTATACTGCAAGGGAAATTTGCTATGCCTTGCAACCAATTCTGGCTATAGGGGAGAAGTTTTGTGCCCCGGGTTTTAGCTCGCATAAGCTTTTATATACATTCTTATTTATAGACTATTGGTATAAAGAAGCCCTTCGCAGCAGCAGGCATGATTTTTCTCCAGACTCGGAAAATTGGAGAATTTGTATGGAGGAGTTGGAACGATATGAGGACGTTTTCATGAATTCCCGCAAGGTTTCCCTATACAGAAAAACAGCCATGTGGATAATCAGAAGACATCCTGGCTTAGGCTGGATTGTGGCAAAGACATGGGGAAGGCTGATAATCGGAACACCCTAAAAGGAAACTCGAAGTCAAATACCCAGCAGCAAGCTGTAGGATATTTGGCCCTGGTGGCAGTTGCCAGGTGTTCATGCGAGTATGCACATTTGGTTCGTTGCTCGCGGAAATAAAATGTGACAGAGGATAGAGATATGGATGCATATTGGATATTAGAATATGTGAAAGTATTGGCCGGATATACATTTTTAATGTTTCTATGGCCCTCCGTTGTCTTTGGAGAGTATTTAAAAGGAAAATCAAAGAGAGATATTTTCAGCTTCTGCGTAACGGTTCAAATTGTTATTATAAATACCGTTGTCCTTATGCTAGGCCTCTTTGGGATTTTACATATCAGGCTGGTTGCCATTTTGTTCTATGGAATTTTTCTGGCAGCTGTCCTGCGAAAAGGATGGTTTCAAAGGTTTCTGGCAGGTAAGGATAAAATAAAGCTACAGGGGATTCCCAAAGTGAAAGGGGAATGGATTCTTCTGATGGCTGTGGTTGGCTTTGGAACTCTTTACTTTTCCTATGGGTCATTCCAGGTCCATTCTTATGGGGTATACGATGTATTTCTCCATCATGGATGGGTCAATAAGCTGGCAGAGGGAAAAATATTTCCAAACGGCATTTATCCGGAAGGAATGCATTGCTTTATTTATTGCCTGTACGCTTTATTTGGGATTCGTATTTACAGCAGTATGCTGTACTTACAGAGCATTCATATTGCAGTTTTTTTTCTGTCAGCCTATGTTTTGCTTCGGGAAGTCTTTCACTGGCGATATTCGCCGATTTTTGTACTTTGTCTTTATGCGGTCCTGGATATTTTTGGGGGACACTCTATGTACCGGCTTCCACTGACACTGCCCATGGAGTTTGGCCTGCACACACAGTTTCTGTGCGGGGCGTATTTTGCCCGTTATATGAAAAAAACAGGGCCTGAGCAGGGAAAACGAACCGATCTGTTTCTGTTTGCGATGGCATTAGCGGCATCTATAGCATCCCATTACTATACCACAATAATGGCTTTTATTGTCTGTGTAGCATTTACTTTTATTTATATAAAAAAGCTTTTCCGGCCGGCTTGTTTGCTTCCCTTGGTTATTTCTGTTTTTTTTGGATGTATGATTGGCACGATTCCCATACTGGGAGGAATGATTAAGGGAATCCCGTTTCAGGGTTCCATAGCATGGGCGTTAAACCAACCAGCCAGCAGTATGGCCAGTGAGGAAGTACAGGAAAGTACGCTGGAAAATACAGAAATTTCCAGAGGACCTTTGGATTTAACAGAGGAAGACTGGGAAGTTGTGGACAAATTACCAGATATAGGACAGAAAGTAGCAAAGGGAGTCATAAAAACCGAATATTTTATCAAAGAAATGTATGAAAGCGGATATCAGAAGACTTTTGAAAAGGAAAGAGGAGTACGGATTTTTCAGATAACAGTAGGGATGCTGATATTTGCTGTTCTAAGCAGACATAAAAAATTTAAATTTATCGGAAAAGCAAATAAGGAATATTTTTCAATTATTCTGCTTTCGTTTTTATCGATATTCCTTTGCGCCAGCTGTAGAGAAAAGAGCTGGGGATTTCCTGTTACGATTCCGGAACACCGCTTTTGCGCGGAAGGTTTTTTGATGACATATGCGGTGGTGATGATGCCGGTGGATCTTCTTTTCTTTGTTGCGTCGCGCTTTCACTATCAATATATCTGGAAGGCAATGTCCTATATTTTGACGGCAGGGATTTATGTACTGGTAAACTACCAGGAGAATTTTCATGAATTTTTATTCTACTCTTTAAACCGGTATGATGCTGCAGCATGGGTAACGGATTCTATTATAAAAGAATTTCCTAAAGACAGCTATACCATTGTCTCTCCCATGGAGGAATCTTTTCAGGTTGCCCTTTACGGATCCCATGAGGATATCTGGGAATTCCTTAAAAAAAGCGAAGATGAGAATTACACGCTTCCTAAAGAACACATTTTTATCTATGTGGAAAAGAAGCCTATTGAGTACCATCAAATGTACTTTTTCCCTGGGCCGGAGTGGCTGGGACTAAGCAAAAACTCATCAATCAGGGCAACGGAAATTTCAAAAGAAGCCGCCGGGGAAGATTTGGCGGAATACATAGAACCTATGTGGGGACCGTACGCCGGGGGACGGACGGTTCTGGAGTCAAAAGTATATGAATATTGCCGGACTTTTTCAGAGGCAAATCCATCTGTACTGAATGTATATTATGAAGATGAGGCTTTTGTTTGCTACTATTTGAAACAGGATGCGGATAAGCCGTATAATTTAGCGGGAGAATGAGATGAAATCGATACTGTTTGTGATTAATACCATGGGAATGGGCGGCGGAGAGAAAGCGATATTGGAATTGCTAAAACAGATAGATTTGAAAAAATATCAGGTCTCTTTGTTTGTCCTTACCGGCCAGGGAGAATTGATCGATCAAATACCAGAGGGAGTAAAAGTATTAAATGAACAGTACTTTCCCATTTCTGTGCTTAATTATACAGGGAAGATAAGACTTATGAAAACAGTGGTAAAGAATCTGCTCACAAGGGGGATTATCTTTAAGAGAATGGGATATATCACAGAAAATCTTTGGGATATGATAAGAAAAGGAAGTATCCGGTATGACAAGCTTTTCTGGAAAATCCTTTCTGACGGCGCGCAAAGGCTGGATAATCATTACGATCTAGCGGTGGCTTACCTGGAAGGAGGAGCAGCGTATTATATCGCTTCCTATGTAAATGCCGGGAAGAAAGCGGCATTTATACATACAAATTACGGCCTTGCAGGCTATAACAGAAAATTAGATGAGGACAGCTATTTAGAGTTTGACAGTATCTTTACAGTAGCAGAAAATGTAAAGGAGGCGTTTTTGTCTGCTTATCCGGAATGTAAGGATCGCACGAAAGTGCTGTATAACCTGATAGATCGGGATAGAATTGTAAAAAAGGCAAAAGAGCCGGGAGGATTTTCAGATGGCTTTGACGGATTTCGGATTTTGACAGTCGGCCGTCTGGTTCCGGAAAAGGCCCATGATATCAAGATCAGGGCTATGGAGATTTTGAAAAGGGCCAGGAAAGGATTTCGGTGGTATGTCCTGGGAGAAGGGAAATTGCGAAAGAAACTGGAAAATCAGATCCGCAGGGCAGGGCTGGAAAAGGATTTTATACTCCTTGGGACAGTAAACAATCCTTTTCCTTACTATGCACAATGTGATCTGTACGTCCATGGGACTTATCTGGAAGGAAAAAGTGTCGCCATAGAGGAGGCACAGATCCTGGGGTGCGCCATACTGGTATCGGATTACAGCGGCGTAAAAGAGCAAGTGCGGGATGGGGTGGACGGCGAAGTGTGTAAGCTTGAGCCGGAAGCACTGGCTCAAAAGATATTAGATTTTGCAGACCATCCTGAAAAAAGGAAGGCATATGGCCTTGCTGCGTCAAAAAGAGAACAGGCCAATGCTTTAACGGAAGTAAATAAACTTTTAGAGCTGCTGCCGTAAGCCGGAAATGAAAACAGGAATTTCCCACAACCCCTTTACATTTTACCTGTTCTATATTAAGATAATAACCGACTTTTATCTGATAAAACACAAAAAGAAGAAACCAGAAAAAGGAAGTTTGAGTATGGAAAGAGAAAATTTTAAATCAAGACTTGGCTTTATCCTGATTTCCGCAGGATGCGCCATTGGGATTGGAAATGTATGGAAATTCCCCTATGTGACAGGGCAGAACGGAGGCGGTATCTTTGTACTGTTTTATATGTTCTTTCTGATCGCGGTAGGCGTTCCGGTTTTAACTATGGAATTTGCAGTGGGACGGGCCAGCAGAAAGAGCCCGGTGTGCTGTTACCAGGAACTGGAAAAGCCGGGAAGCAAGTGGCATATCCACGGGCCTGTCGCCATGTTGGGTAATTATATGCTGATGATGTTCTACACCTCTGTGGCCGGATGGATGTTATGCTACTTTGTGAAGTTTTTAAGAAACGATTTTGGCGGAATGGACACTCAGGCAGTGGCTGGAGAGTTTTCCAATATGCTGGGCAATCCGGTAAGTATGACCTTCTGGATGGCAGTGATTGTGGCAGTAGGCTTTGCTATCTGCTCCCTGGGCCTTCAGGCCGGAGTGGAACGGATTACCAAGGTGATGATGATTGGCCTTTTAGCCCTGATTGTGGTATTGGCTGTCAACAGCATTTCCTTAGAGGGCGGCATGGAAGGCTTAAAATTTTACCTGGTTCCTGACTGGAGCAAGGTTGAGGAAGTGGGGCTTGCCAATGTTATCATTGCGGCTATGAACCAGTCGTTCTTTACTTTAAGCCTTGGTATCGGCGCTATGGCCATTTTCGGAAGTTATATGAGCAAGGATCGCACTCTCTTTGGGGAGTCGGTTCAGATTGCGGTTCTGGACACCTTTGTAGCCATTGTTTCCGGTCTGATTATATTCCCGGCCTGCTTTGCCTTCGGGGTGGATCCGGGAGCCGGTCCGGAGCTGATTTTTATTACGCTGCCCAATGTATTTAATGTAATGGCCGGGGGCCAGCTGTGGGGAAGCCTGTTCTTTTTGTTTATGACTTTTGCGGCTTTTTCCACTATCATAGCAGTATTTGAGAATATTATGGCCTGCTGTATGGACAAGTGGGCCTGGAGCCGGAAAAAGGCGGCTCTTATTAACGGAATTGTGATTTTTGCCGCATCCATTCCCTGTGTGCTGGGTTACAATGTCTGGAGCGGTTTCCAGCCCAGAGGAGCGGGAAGCGCAGTTCTGGATTTAGAGGATTTTATAGTCAGCAACCTGCTGCTTCCGGGAGGTTCTTTGATTTTCCTCCTGTTCTGTGTGACAAAATGGGGCTGGGGCTTTGATAACTATCTGGCAGAGGCTAACACCGGATCCGGATTAAAGTTTCCACGGGCTTTAAGATGGTATGTAACCTTGGTGATCCCTGTTATTATTTTGGTAATTCTGGTAATGGGATTAAAGTAAAGTAAGGCGGTTTTCTATTGTCAAGTGGGGAAAGTGATAATAGAAAGCCGCCTGGTTTTATTCCCCGTCAGCTTGCCACAGAAGCTTTTTTATACTATAATCATAAAACAGCAAAGGAGAAAGCATTGAGTGTAAACTATAAAATGATCCTGCAGTATGACGGAACCAGGTATGATGGATGGCAGAGGCAGGTAACCACAGATAAAACGATTCAGGGAAAGCTGGAGACAGTATTAAGCCGCTATGCAGGTGAGAAGATAGAGGTTCACGGATCCGGGCGGACCGACGGCGGGGTTCATGCCGCCGGTCAGACAGCAAATTTTTATCTGGCCGAAAAAAAGAGGGAAGAGGAAATCAGAGAGTATTTAAATACTTACCTGCCTGAGGATATCCGGGTGCTTTCTGTGGAACAAGCGCCGTACCGGTTTCACAGCCGGCTTCACGCAGCCCGGAAAACCTATGCCTACCGGATCGAGATGGGGGAGAAAAAGGATGTTTTTGCCAGAAAATATACCTATGGACTGGGAAAAGCGCTGGATATAGAAAAGATGAAGGCGGCGGCCGGATTTCTTTTGGGAACCCATGATTTTAAAAGCTTTTGCGGAAACCGGAAGATGAAAAAGAGCACGGTGCGTACCATTGAAAAAATTGATTTCTGCCAGGACGGCACAAAGCTGACCATCCGGTATACGGGAAACGGTTTTTTGCAGTATATGGTGCGGATTCTTACGGGAACCCTGATTGAAGTGGGGACAGGAGAGAGGGAGCCGGAAAGCATAAAAGAAACGCTGGCCGCCCTTTCCAGAGAAGCAGCAGGCTATACGGCGCCTCCGGAAGGGCTGTGCCTGGAATTGGTGGACTACGAAAATATTTTCAGTAATTTGCAATAACTTTAGAGAGTTGTGCATTAACTAATTAGGAAAGGAATTTCGATCCATGTTGCCATTGGATGTGATTGGCCTTGGGGGGAACCCGGATTCAGATGGTTTTGACGGCGATAAGCTGCTTGGCCGCATTGCAAAAGGGGACCAGGAGGCATTCCTGCAATTATATAAAAATACAGACCGAACTGTATACAGTTTTATCCTGTCTATTTTGAAAAATCCCCAGGACGCAGAAGAGGTAATGCAGGAAACCTATATGAAGGTATGGGCTTCGGCGTCTTCCTATCATTCGAAAGGGAAGCCTCTGGCCTGGATTTTTACCATAGCCCGGAATCTTTGCTATATGAAATTCCGTGAGCAAAAGCATCGGGCAGATGTGCGGCTGGAGGATTTAAATGGAGAGGAAACGGGTGAAATATGCGCTCAGATAGAAGACGCAGCGGACAAGGTGGTCTTAAAAGCGGCCCTGGAAATTTTAAAGGAAGAAGAGCGGGAGATTGTTCTGCTTCACGCAGGGGCCGGTATGAAGCACCGGGAGATAGCGGCCGGCCTGGGGATGCCCCTGGCCACTGTGCTGTCTAAGTATAACCGGGCTATGAAGAAATTAGAACAATATTTCAGAGAGGAGTGAGGATATGAAAAATCAGCAGACTTGGAACCGGCAGCAAATAGAAGAACAGATAAAGTCTGCCCTTACAGACCTTACTCCCGATATTTGGAACCGGCTGGATTTGTCTGTTCCTCAGGAATCGTGGGAATCCGGCCTGCAGAGAAAAACTGCAGGGGGAAAGAAAATTTCCTTTGTGGGGAGAGCCAGAGCCATGGCGGCGGCAGCCTGCCTGTGCCTTCTGCTGGGAGGCGGCTTTTCTTACTATGAATTTGGCCAGATCGTAACGGTAGTGGGTCTGGATGTAAATCCCAGTGTGGAGCTGTGCTTAAACAGGCAGGATCGGGTAGTGAAAAGCATTGCGCTTAACGAAGACGGAGAGGCCATTATCTCACGGAAAGACATAAACGGAAGAAAGCTGGAGGAAGCGGTAGATTCCGTCATTACCACTATGACGGAGCAGGGATATTTAAAAAAGAATGAATCGGAGAGAAGCGCTGTTTTGGTAACGGTTTCTTCCAAAAAGAAAGACGACAGAAAACAGGAGCTGTGCCAGAATCTCTCATCTAACGTGGAACATTCCCTGGCCGCTAATGAGGTTCAGGCAGTGGTATATGAGCAGCCTGCCGTGGTGGAAGAAGAAGCAAGGCAGGAGATCCTGGAACTGGCCAAAGAATACCAGATTTCCCAGGGAAAAGCTTCTTTTATCCAGGCATTGGTTGAAGAAAACGAGAATGTTCAGGCTGAGGATATCCCCAGTCTGGCTGCTATGACTATGGGGGAGATCTCTGTTCAGATTGATCAACAGTCCTATCAGTTAAAGAGTGAAGTCCAGGTAACTTCGGTTACGGAGGAAACAATACGCCGGGTAAAAGAGGAAGAACCAGAAGGAAGGATTTCCATGCTGGCCCAGGAAGAAACGGCTAGTTTAGAAACCGGCAGCGGCTCAGAGAAAAAGGATGCCGTCCAAAGGGAGACGGAAGCAGTAATTTCAGATGAGTCAGATGCAGAAAACAGACTTTCGGAAACTATAGATGCGGAAAATGTGGGAGATGTAGACCAAGATTCGGATATAATGCTTGAAATAGTGGGGGATGTTAAAGAGAAAGACGGAAAAGCAGACGGGCTTGTGGGAGAAAAGGATGATAAGACAGGGATAAAATCTCAAGATCAGAAAGCAGAGGACCTTATACAGGCAGCAGATATGGGGAAAGCGGCGGCCGGAGCTCAACAGGCCGGCCAGACTGGCCAGCCTGAGCCGGATCATTCCCCGGAGGAAATGGAAGCGGATCAGGCCGGGGTAAATCAGCCTGCAGATGGAACAGAAGCAGATCAGGATGAAGAAAATCGGCCCTGGGACAATGGAGAAGCAGGCCAGCCTGTAACAAATGAGCCTTCAGACGAAGGAGAAGCAGGCAAGAACCTGACGAACCAGCCTTCAGACGGGAATGGAGCAGATCAGACGGAGACAATCCGGGATTTGGGCAATACGTCTCAGGAACAGCCGGATATGCAGGAGGATCCGGACCAAACAGATGATAATCAGGATGGGACAGTCCAGGAGATGCCGGGAAAAGCAGACGGAAATCTGCCGGAGGGAGAGCTTCCCGGCGAAGACAATCCTCTGGAGGCTACCACAGCGCCTGACAGCTCTCCTGTCACAGATGAAAATTTCCAGAAAGAAAATCCGGAACAACTTCCGGCAGGCGAAGATTGCACAGAGGATGTTCCGGCGGAGAATCCTTCTGAGTCTTCCTCTAAAAAGAATCCCGGGACTGTCCGGACTGACTCAGTACCTTATGAGACAGGGGAAAAGACAGCGGTGATAAAGCGGGATGAGATACATCAGATTTTGGAACAGATGGAGAACGAGGCAGAATGGTGCTGGAAAAACGAAACCGGCGATCCGGTTATTTCAGGCCCCGGAACGGTAGACCGGCAGGAAGATGAAGGTCAGAAGGATGAAAGACAGAAAATTTTACCGGGACCTGGCATGGAAGAATCTATTTGGGAAAGAGAATTTCTGGATCAGGAAGATCAAGTGGCCCGGTGGCTGCATGGCCCGGGGATTTCTCCTAACGGAGACCGGTTAATGGGATACTCTATCCATAATTCCACCGCCCCTTTATCTGGAAACGGCTCCTTTTCAGGTCTTTTTAACAATCGGGGAATTATAAGAAGAGACAGCAAAAGCAAAATTCGGATGAACGCCTGGTATCGCAGCCTGATGCAGAATTTTGAAGAAATCAGGTAAAAAATGCTTGACCAACGAGTGATGTTATTGTATAATACACTCGTTGCGTTAATGGGCTATCGCCAAATGGTAAGGCAACGGACTCTGACTCCGTCATTTCAAGGTTCGAATCCTTGTAGCCCAGTTTGGGAGAGATTCTCCCGGATTTATAATTAAATACTTTGATGGGCTATCGCCAAATGGTAAGGCAACGGACTCTGACTCCGTCATTTCAAGGTTCGAATCCTTGTAGCCCAGTTTTTAAGAAGCAGAGGATCCATGGAGTTCAGGCTTTTCAAGTCGTTGAAACTTCAGGGAATTCTCTTTTTTCGTTTACGAGTTTGGGTTTAGAGTGAAAAGCAATATAGGCTGGCTCGCCATCAGGTAAACACAATTCCAATCTTGTATTTAAAATGAGAATAGCATATAATAGAATTAGAAGGCAGGTGACAACAATGTGTAGCAGAAAAGATCTTGATGTTATATTGGAAAAACTGACAGAGGTTTATCAAAAGGTTTATGGAGATTCTATCGATAAAATTCTTCTATATGGTTCTTATGCACGTGAAGATTATAAAGAAGACTCGGATATAGATGTAGTGGCGATTGTTCATGGAACACGAGAAGACTTACAGGATCAATTAAAACAAATATGGGATTATTCTGCACAGCTGGAGCTAGAGCATGACACTATACTCTCTCCGACAGTAATTCCTTTTGATGAATACGAAAGATATAAGGATGATTTGCCGTATTATAAAAATATTTCCAGGGAAGGGATTATGCTCAGTGTCTGATGCAAAAGAAAATAGAACAGATCTAGCGGAACATCGTTTGAATATGGCAAAGGAACGGCTGCAATCAGCAAAGGTGCTGTTGGATACAGGTAATCTTAAAGATTCCATAGGACGGTCTTATTATGCCATGTTTACAGCAACTCGGGCTGTGCTTGCCATTGACGGGATAGATTTTTCTAAACATGCAGGCGTAATTGGATATTTTCAGAAGAACTATATTAAGACTGGGGTGTTTGAAATGAAGTATTCCAAATATCTGAGCCAGGCCTTTCAGATTCGCAATAATACCGATTATGCAGACTTTTTTATTGTAACCAAGGCGGAAGCTGCTGATCAGTATGAGAGAGCGGTTGAGTTTGTGCAGAAATTAGAAAGTTATGTGAATGAACGAGACGTATAAAAATAAAAGTAAAATACCCCCAATCTCTGGACAATCCAACAATAATCAGATATAATGATACTTGATTTTAAGGCGAGGAAGTATATGTATCAGTTAGAAAGCAGGATTCGTTACAGCGAGACAGACGAGGACGGATTCCTTACAATGACCGGGATTATCAATTATTTTCAGGATTGCAGCACCTTCCACTCTGAGGACTGCGGGGTAGGCGTGGATTTTTTGAAGAAAGAGCACCGGGCTTGGATGCTCTCATCCTGGAGGATTGTGACGGAACGTTACCCCCGGCTGGGGGAGAAGGTTCAGGTAGTGACCTGGCCCTATGATTTTAAAGGAATATACGGATATCGAAATTTTGCCATTTTAGATATGGAAGGAAGATATCTGGTAAAGGCCAATTCCGTTTGGTTTATGTGTGATACGGACACTTTGCTTCCGGTGAGAGTGAGGGAGCAGGATGTAAGCCCATATGGGGCTCATGAGCCGCGCCTTGACATGGGGGAAGCGCCCAGAAAGATTGCGGCGCCGCCGGAAACCATAGAAGGAACCCCTGTCACAGTAGGCTATTATCAAATTGATACCAATCATCATGTGAATAATGCTCAGTATATAGAGATGGCCAGACAGGCGGCAGGGGATGCCGGGCGAATCCGGGAGTTGAGAGCGGAATATAAAAAAGCGGCAGTGCTTGGTGATAAGATTATACCCAGGATTTCATCCGGAGAAGGAAGAGAGACGATTATTTCTCTGTGCAGTCAGGACGGCAGACCCTATGCTGTTGTGTGGATGGACTATATGCCGCAGGGAGCTAAGTGAGCAGGGATTTCAGAAAGGCTGAATTTATGATTGAATTAGGAAAGGTCCAGGAGCTGGAGGTTGTCCGGATTAAGGAATTTGGAGTTTATCTCAGTGAAGACTCCAAAGGCAGCGCCAGCGTTCTTCTGCCCAGGAAACAGGTGCCGGAGGGAACAGGTATTGGCCATAAGCTTACAGTCTTTATTTATAAGGACTCGGAGGATCGGTTGATTGCCACTACAGGGAGCCCAAGGCTTCAGGTTGGGGAAACTGCGGTGCTGGAGGTAAAAGAGGTATCCAGGATAGGCGCGTTTCTTGATATGGGACTGGAAAAGGATTTGCTTCTTCCGTTCCGTGAACAGAGCCATCCGGTGAAAAAAGGGGAGAGCTGTCTGGTTGCCCTTTACGTAGATAAGAGCGGCCGTTTGGCTGCTACCATGAGAGTATACGCTTATATGAGCAATGAGTCGCCGTATAAAAAGAATGACCGGGTGACTGGCAGGATTTATGAGATTAACGAGAATCTGGGAGCTTTTGTGGCAGTTGATAACCGCTATTACGGCCTGATTCCTCAAAAGGAGATGTTTCATGAGTACCGGGAAGGCGATGAGGTAGAGGCCAGGGTTATCCGGGTGAGAGATGACGGCAAGCTGGATTTAAGCGTCCGGGAAAGGGCTTACTTACAGATGGAGTCAGATACGGTTAAAGTGATGCAGGTAATAGAGGAATTTGACGGAGTGCTTCCCTTTAACGACAAAGCCAGACCGGAGACGATTCGCCGGGAGTTTAATATGAGCAAAAATGAATTTAAACGGGCAGTAGGAAGGCTGCTGAAAGAAGGAAAAATCCGTATTACGGATAAATCCATCCAAAAAGTGTAGGAGGATCATGGTGGACTCGATAGACTATTATAATAAATACGCGGTAAAGTTTTTTGAAGATACGGTAGATCAGGACATGAGCCCAATCATTAAGAAATTTCTGGCAAACATGGAGGAAGGAGCGACCATATTAGATATGGGGTGTGGTTCCGGCCGGGACAGCTTGTATATGTATGAGCTTGGGTATGATGTGACAGCTTTGGATGCCTCAGCAGAGATGTGCCGCCTGGCAGAGGTACATACAGGCCTTGAGATTCTCCAGATGAAGTACGAGGATATGGAGTTTGACGACGTATTTGACGGGATTTGGGCCTGCGGCGCTATGATTCATATTCCCAAAGATGAGATGCCGGCTATCTTAAAAAAGACAGCCGCAGCTTTAAAAGAGCAGGGAATCCTGTATCTTTCCGTCCGTCAGGGCAATTTTGAAGGTTTTCGGGGAGAACGGTATTTCAGCGATTATACAGACACGGAGATCAGGGACTTGTTAGAGGATACCGGAAAGTTTACCGTTGAAAAGCTGTGGGTTACTGCTGATGTGCGGTCCAGCCATCCGGATACGCGGTGGATTAATGTATTGGCAAGAAAAAAATAGGGATACTAACAAGGGAACGAGAAGTCGTTCCCTTTTCTGTCTTATAGGAGAGTGCTCCTGTAGGACAGAAAAGGGGGCCCGCGGATCAACTGCAGCGGAAAGGAAGGGGTTTCATGAGCATTTTTCACAGTAGCAACCGCCCGGCATGGGCAGATTATCTCCTGATGACAGTAGGGGCATTGATTATTGCAGTTTCAGTTAAAAATATTTTTGATCCGGCCAATATGGTCATAGGAGGCGCTTCAGGCCTTGCCATTATCATTAAGGCCAAATTAGGCGCGCCTCTGTGGCTGACCAATACTATGTTTAATATTCCTTTATTTCTGGGCGCTTTTAAGATAAAAGGCTGGAAATTCATTAAACGGACCGTGTTTGCCACTGTGGCGCTGTCTGTATGGCTGTATGTGATACCCAATATTCCCTTTGTGGCGGATGATCTGCTTTTAGTAGCCCTTTACGGAGGACTGGTGTGCGGCGCAGGCACCGGACTGGTGCTGCTGGCAGTGGCAACTACCGGGGGGACGGACACACTGGCAGCCCTGATTCAGCCCCTGGCTCCCCACTACTCTATCGCTCAGATTATGCTGGTTTTAGACTCTCTCATTGTTCTGGCCGGGCTTTCTACTTTTGGACTTCATCTGGCTTTATATGCCATGATTGCCATTTTCGTACTGACCAAGATTTCAGATGGAATTATTGAAGGATTAAAGTTTTCCAAATCCATTTATATCATCTCGGATCACGCAGAAGCCATTGCCCAGGCCATTATGACAGAGCTGTCAAGAGGCGTTACCGGGCTTTCCGTTAAGGGAATGTACTCCGGGGAGACCCGCCAGATGCTATATTGTGTGGTCTCTAAAAAGGAGATCACCCAGATAAAGGAAATTGTGGCTGGTTTTGACAGGAAAGCTTTCGTCATTGTGGAGGATGCCAGAGAGGTTTTGGGGGAAGGTTTTATTGAATATTGATAGCAGGTAAAGGATTGCACAAAATAACATTGATCTTTTGGACACTTTTTCCACGGCATCGGAATGGGTGTACAAATTAGCCAAATAAAAAATCGGATTTTTAGTGATTTAAAGAATAGCAAAAATCCCGGAATTCGGTTATGATTATACCATCACTTAAGGCGTTCCGGAAGTGGGGAGGAGACGCCTAACCAAACACCTGTTAAAATTAGGAGGATATTGTAATGGCTAGCTTAACTTTAAAGAACGTAACAAAGAAGTACCCGAATGGTTTTGTTGCGGTTAATGATTTCAATCTGGAGATTGCTGATCAGGAATTTATTATTTTCGTAGGTCCGTCTGGCTGCGGTAAGTCCACCACTCTTCGTATGATCGCTGGTCTGGAAGATATTTCTTCCGGTGAGTTCTACATTGACGGCAAGCTGATGAATGACGTTGAGCCTAAGGACAGAGATATTGCAATGGTATTCCAGAACTACGCTCTGTATCCTCATATGTCTGTATATGATAATATGGCATTCGGTCTGAAATTAAGAAAGACCCCCAAGGATCAGATTGACAAGCTGGTTCATGAAGCTGCAAGAATTCTTGACCTGGAGCACTTATTAGACCGTAAGCCCAAGGCTCTGTCCGGTGGTCAGAGACAGCGTGTTGCTATGGGCCGTGCAATTGTTCGTAGCCCCAAGGTATTCCTGATGGACGAGCCGCTGTCCAACCTGGATGCTAAGCTGAGAGGCCAGATGCGTATTGAGATCTCCAAGCTGCATCAGAGACTGCAGGCAACCATTATCTACGTTACTCATGACCAGACCGAGGCTATGACCTTAGGTACCAGAATCGTTGTTATGAAGGACGGCGTTGTTCAGCAGGTAGATTCTCCTCAGAATCTGTACGACAATCCCTGCAACAAGTTCGTTGCCGGATTCATTGGCGCTCCTCAGATGAACCTGCTTGACGCTGCTGTTGGCAAGTCCGGTGATGACGTTACTTTAACCTTTGGCGGCAACACCATCGCTCTTCCAGCTGACAAGGCTAAGAAGTTAGAGAGCGCAGGCTATGTTGGAAAGACCGTTACCTTAGGTATCCGTCCCGAGGATTTACATGATGATGAGGCTGCTTTAACCAACAACGCTAAGAGCGTGATCGAAGCAACCATCCGTGTATACGAGATGTTAGGTGCTGAGGTTTACTTATACTTTGATATTGATGAGACCAGCTGCACTGCCAGAGTAAATCCGCGCACCAGCGCAAGACCTGGCGATACTGTAAAACTGGCTCTGGATATGACCAAGGCTCATGTATTTGACAAAGAGACCGAGAAGGTTATTCTGAACTAATTTTATAAAGTTTATTGAAAAAGTAAGCAGGCGGGCAGACAACCCGCTTGCTTTTTTTGTACAATTGCTTTAAAATATAGATCATGGATATATGTGTAAATTTGACCAAAAGGAGAGAGAGGCCATGATTTCAAATCAGATACTACAGACGACGATTGAAGGACTAAAGGGAATTACCAGGATTGATTTATGTATTTGCGATATTGAAGGAAAGGTATTGGCGTCTACATTTTCTGATGCGGAGGAGTATGAAACCTCCATATTGGCTTTTGTAGATTCTCCGGCAGACAGCCAGGTCATTCAGGGATACCAGTTTTTTAAGGTATTTGATGAGCACCAGCTAGAGTATATTCTGCTGGCTAAGGGCGGAAGTGACGACGTATATATGGTGGGCAAGCTGGCGGCCTTCCAGATTCAAAACCTGTTGGTTGCTTATAAGGAGCGGTTTGATAAGGACAACTTTATTAAAAATCTGCTTTTGGATAACCTGCTGCTGGTGGACATTTACAACCGCGCTAAGAAGCTTCACATTGAGACCAATGTAAAGAGGGTAGTATTTTTAATCGAGACTAAAAATGAGAAGGACATCAATGCCCTGGAGACGGTAAGAAGCCTGTTTGCCACCAAGACCAAGGATTTTATCACAGCGGTAGATGAGAAAAATATTATTTTGGTAAAGGAAGTAAGGACAGGCGAAGGGTATGAGGATCTGGAAAAGACCGCCAACACCCTTCTGGATATGTTGAACACAGAAGCTATGACCAAGGTTCACGTGTCCTTTGGAACCATTGTAAATGAGATCAAAGAGGTATCCCGATCCTATAAGGAAGCCAAAATGGCTCTGGATGTGGGAAAGATTTTCTACAGCAATAAAAACGTGGTGGCTTACAGCAATTTGGGTATTGGCCGTTTGATTTATCAGCTCCCCCTGCCTCTGTGCCGCATGTTTATCAAAGAGATTTTCGACGGCAAGTCCCCGGACGAGTTTGACGAAGAGACTCTGGCAACCATCAATAAGTTTTTTGAGAACAGCTTAAATGTTTCTGAGACCTCCAGACAGCTTTACATTCACCGCAATACGCTGGTTTACCGTCTGGACAAGCTGCAAAAGAGCACAGGGCTGGATCTTCGGGTATTTGAGGATGCCATTACTTTTAAGATCGCTCTTATGGTTGTAAAGTACATGAAGTACATGGAGAGCCTGGATTACTGATGATTGAGATTATTGATGTCAGCAAGAATTATGAGACAGGAACAAAGGCCTTAAAAAATATTAATCTTACCATTGAAGATGGGGAGTTTGTATTTATTGTAGGACGCAGCGGCTCCGGTAAATCTACGCTGATGAAGCTTTTGCTGAAAGAGCTGGAGCCTACTTCCGGCAGCATTATTGTCAATAGTATGGATCTTGGCAGGATGCCCAGACGGCATGTTCCCAAATACCGCAGGACATTAGGCGTGGTCTTTCAGGATTTCAGGCTCCTGAAAGACCGCTCTGTTTTTGAAAATGTGGCGTTTGCCCAGCGGGTTATCGGCGTGCCCTCTAAGCGGATTCGGGAGTCTGTGCCAGCCATGCTGCGGATGGTGGGCCTGTCCTCCAAATATAAGTCTAATCCTCAGCAGCTTTCCGGCGGGGAGCAGCAGAGAGTGGCCATTGCCAGAGCCTTAATCAACCGGCCGGAGGTGCTTCTTGCAGACGAGCCTACAGGCAATCTGGACAGCTATAATACAGTGGAGATTATGAAGCTTTTGGACAAGATTAACCGCAGGGGAACTACAGTAATTGTGGTTACCCACAGCAATGAGATTGTGGAGATGATGGGAAAACGGGTTATCACCATGGATAAAGGCATGATTATAGGAGATACGGCGGCAGAGGAAGAGTGGTATGATTAGTTCATTTGGCTACAGCCTGAAACAGGGTTTTAAGAATATCGGCAGAAACATGTTGTTCTCCCTGGCCTCTATTGCCACCATAGCTGCGTGTATTTTTTTATTCTGTCTGTTTTATGCCATTGTGGGGAATGTACGCCACAGTACCATGGCAGCAGAGACCACAGTGGGAATCACGGTATTTTTTGACAAGGGGCTGGATGAAGCCCGGATTCAGGCTATGGGACAGGAGATTGGGGCCAGAGAAGGGGTGGACAGCATCCGATACATTTCTCCGGAAGAAGCCTGGGAGACCTTTCAGGTGGAATATTTTGGGGAGATGAAGGAACTGGCTGCCGGGTTTGCCAATGACAACCCTTTGGCAAATTCTGCTTCTTATGAGATCTTTCTTACGGATATCAGCAGGCAGGAAAGCTTTGTGGCGGAACTGACTTCTATGGATGGCGTGCGTAAAGTGAATTACTCCCACTCTGCTGTGTCGGCTCTGGAAAACCTTGACCGGATTGTAAGTCTTTTGTCTATTGTTATTATCGGCGTGCTGCTGGCTGTGGCAGTATTTTTAATCAGCAACACCATTTCTGTGGCAGCGGCTTTTCGTAAGCAGGAGAACCAGATTATGCGGCTTATCGGCGCGACCAACTGGATGATCCGGGCGCCTTTCCTGGTGGAGGGGATTATCATCGGCCTTATTGGAGCCCTTTTGCCTTTGGGAGGGATTTTTGTACTGTATCAAAGGGCGGTGGAATACATTGAAGAGCATTATGCCATTATGACAGGAATATTTAGTCCCATGTCCATTGACACAATGTTTCCGTCCATGGTGGCGGTGGCGTTGTCGCTGGGAGTGGGGATTGGTTTTTTTGCCAGCTTTTTTACTATAAGAAAGCATTTAAAAGTGTAATTGAGGATACTATATGGGAAAAAACACAAAGGCAGGCCGGGGATTCCTGGCCTGTGTTTTGGCTATGAGTCTGGCGGTTCCCGGTACGGCTGCCGCGGTGACCAACCAGGATGTAAAAAACGCTAAGGATGCAGCGGCTTCCATTGAGGATGAAAAGAAAAAGGTAGAGCAGACCCTGGCCGGGCTGGAAAGCCTGAAGGCGGACACAGCGGCCTATGTCCGGGAGTTGGATGCCAGTTTAGAGAAATTGGGCAATGAGATTTCCGATCTTCAGATTCAAATAACAGCTAAAGAGGGGGAGATTGCCATTGCCAAAGAGGATTTGGAGGCGGCCAGGCAGACAGAAAAAGAGCAGTATGAGGCTATGAAGCTGAGAATCCAGTATATGTATGAAAAGGGAGACACAAACTATATTGACATGCTGATTGAAGCCAAAAGCTTTTCGGAAATGCTCAATAAGGCGGAGTACATTAACCAGATTTCCCAGTATGACAGGAATCAACTGGATGCTTATGTGAAAATCAAGAACCAGATTGCAGATAAAGAAGCAGCCTTAGAGCAGGAACGCCAAGTTCTGCTGGGGATGGAGGGGGAGGCCCAGGCAAAGCATGATTCAGTAGAAACCCTTCTTTTAAGCAAGCAGAAGGAGCTTCAAAACTACGAAAATAAAATTGCCTCAGCCCAGAACCAGATCAGTGAATATGAGAAGGATCTGGCTGCTCAGGAAGCTAAAATTAAACAGATCGAAGAAGAGATCCGAAGGCAGGAGGAAGAGGCCAGAAAAAAAGCCGAAGCGGAAGGGCAGAAGTATAAGACTACCAGCCTTGGGGATATTAACTTTATATGGCCATGTCCTTCCAGCAGCCGGATAACTTCTGAATTCGGCGGACGGAGCTCTCCCACAGAAGGAGCTTCTACCAACCATAAGGGAATTGACATCGGCGCTTCCACTGGAAGCAGCATTGTGGCGGCGGCTTCCGGCACAGTAACGATTTCCACTTACAGCGCTTCGGCGGGAAATTATGTTATGATCAGCCACGGCGGCGGGGTCTCCACCGTGTATATGCATTGCTCATCCCTTCTGGTAAACGTGGGGGATAAGGTAAATGCAGGAGACGTGATTGCGAAAGTGGGCTCTACCGGATATTCTACCGGACCTCATCTTCATTTTGAAATTCGCAGCGGGGGAACTTATGTAAATCCCAGACAGCATGTAAGCCCTTGAGGGAACCACAGGCAGCATCAAAAGACAGAGATAGGAGAAATTAAGAAGTGGACAGAGACAACAGGTTTTGGAAAGGCGTATTGGCCGGCGCTTTGGTGACGGCATTTGCAGGTTTGATTGTAGTAGGGCTTTCAGCGGGGATTTTTCTGTTTGGAAGCGGAATTATCCGCAAAAACCAGGGGAAACAGGGACCTGGCTATGAATTGGAGCAGCAGGAGGCAGACAAATCGGGAATCAGCGGGAAGGAAGAAGCTCTTCCTGCCCAGGCCGGTACAAATGGGGAGAATGAGGAAACCAAGGGTCTGGATTACCAGCAGATAGCCCGAAAAATGCAGGTAATTCAGAAATTGATTGATAAGGAATTCTTGTTTGATGAAGATTTCCAGGAAGTGGAGGAAACCATTTATCTGGGAATGTTGGTGGGGCTGGGAGATCCTTACAGCACCTACTATACTCCGGAAGAACTGTCTCAGCTTTTAGAAGAGACAGAGGGGGAATACAGCGGTATTGGAGCGCTGGTAAGCCAAAACCGTCTAACCGGCCTGACTTCTATTTTGAAGGTTTATGATGGAACCCCCAGTAAAGAGGCAGGAATGGAGGCGGGAGATCAGCTCTATAAAGTAGACGGGGAGGATATTACCGGTCTGGATTTGGATGTGCTGGTTAACAGCCGCATTAAAGGAGCGGAAGGCAGTACAGTGGAGATAGAGGTTTACCGCCCTTCTGTTGAAGATTTTGTGGTTCTCACCATTACCAGAAGAAAAATTGAAGTACCTACCGTGGAGTACGAAATGCTGGAAAATCAGGTGGGATATCTGGCGGTGAGTCAGTTTGATCTGGTTACAGAGAGCCAGTTTGAAAATGCCATTGATGACATGATGAACCAGGGGATGGAAAAGCTGATCATCGATCTGCGTAACAACCCGGGGGGCGTAATGCAGACAGCTTTGGCGATGCTGGATTACGTGTTAGAGGATCATATTGCTACTTATAAAGACCCATACGGAAGTATCGCAAAGGGAAAGACTCTTCTTCTTTATACAGCGGATAAAGAGAACAAGGGCCAGAGCTTTTGCTGCACGGACGGAAAAGAGCTGGACATTCCCATTGTAGTTTTGATCAATGAGTCTTCCGCCAGCGCTTCTGAGATCTTTGCAGGAGCGTTAAAGGATTACGGCAAGGCGGAGATCGTGGGAACCACCAGCTATGGAAAGGGGATTGTCCAGTCAGTGTTTCCCCTGGGAGACGGTTCCGGCGTAAAGCTGACTACGGAACATTACTATACGCCCAGCGGGAAGGATCTTCACGGAGAAGGGGTTTCTCCGGATGTGGAGGTACAGCCCAATGAAGAGCTGATTAAGCGTCTGGTAGTAGAACATGAGGCGGACAATCAGCTTCAGGCAGCTATTGACGTGCTGGAAGAAGGAACAAAAGCGGTAAATGACAGGCTGAAGGCGGAGGCCGAAAGTCAGGCGGCGGAAGAAGAGTCATGAGATTTTATATGGCGCCAATGGAGGGAATTACCGGTTATGTGTACCGAAATGCTTATCACCGGTATTTTTCCCCTATGGATAAATATTTTACTCCTTTTATTGTACCCAACCAGAACCGGACATTAAAGTCTAAAGAGCTAAACGATGTCCTGCCGGAGCACAATCAGGGCATGAAAGTGGTGCCCCAGATTTTAACCAACAAGTCTCAGGACTTTTTATGGTGCGCGGGGAAACTGGGAGAACTGGGCTACAGGGAAGTAAATTTAAATCTGGGCTGCCCGTCGGGAACTGTGGTTTCCAAAGGACGGGGAGCCGGTTTTTTATCGGATCCGGATAAACTGGATAAATTTTTAGAGGAGATTTTTTCTAAGTCGGAGGCGGAAATCTCGATTAAAACTCGTTTGGGAATGTGGGAGGAATCGGAGTTTGAAGATTTGATGGCGGTTTTTGTCCGATATCCCATGAAAGAATTGATTATCCATCCCAGGGTGCGGGAGGACTATTATAAAAATCAGCCGAGACTGGAGGGGTTTGCCTACGGCCTGGCACAGAGCAGAAGTCCGGTGTGTTACAACGGCAACGTGACGGACAGGGAGTCTTTCTTGAAGATTCGGGACAGATTTCCCCAGGTGGACTGTGTGATGCTGGGCCGGGGAGTGATTGCAAATCCGGGACTTTTGGAGATATTGAGAAGAGAAGAAGACGGCTCCCGGAAGTTGTTTCACCAAAATTTGAAAACACGGTTTATAGGTTTTCACCAAAGTCTTCTGGAAGGTTACCGGGAGATTATGTCCGGGGATCGGAATGTGCTGTTTAAGATGAAGGAGCTTTGGGCCTACATGGACAGTTTGTTTGAAGGCGGCGACAAGCTGAAAAAGCGGATAAAAAAGGCAGAGAGACTGGAAGAATATGAGGCGGCTGTAGAGACGCTCCTGCAGGAAGCAGAATGGAGAGGAGACCGGAAATAAGGCCGCCTCTCCATTGTTTTTTATATAATTCTTGACGGAACAGAAGTATCATAGTATTATTATGCCTAATAAGTAGTTTTGATTACTACGTATAAAAGAACTTAAGACGAAATAGGGGGATATAACGTACTATGAAATGGATGATTGCCGCAGACAGCTCTTGTGACTTGGCCATAGAAGGACTTCAGGTTCCGGAAGGAGCGAATTTTTCCACCGTGCCGCTGTCGGTCTTGGTGGGGGACAGGGAATTTGTAGATGATGAGAAATTGGATGTCCGGGAACAGTGGCAGGCCCTGAAGGCACACCAGGGAAAAACCAGCTCCGCATGTCCGGCTCCGGAATTGTGGGCAGAGAAATTCCGCCAGGCGGACTATTCCATTGCAGTTACCATGACTAGCGCATTGTCCGGGACCTATAACAGCGCATTGGTTGCAAAAGAGATGGTTTTAGAAGAATTTCCCAATAAGAAAATTCACGTGATTGATACCAGATCTACAGCGGGCCATATGGTAATTTTGTGTAAGAAAATCAGCAGCCTGATTGGAGAAGGAATGGAGTTTGAGGAAGTGTGCCGTCAGGCGGACATCTGCAATAAGGAGACCCGCTTACTGTTCACCCTTCAAAGCTATGAGACCTTGGTAAAGAACGGCCGTATGAATAAATTTGTGGGAATGGTGGCCACAAAGATGAACATCCGGGCTGTGGGCCGGGCCACGGAGGCCGGAGAGCTGGGAATGCTTACCAAAGAAAGAGGGGAGGCCAGAGCCTTCCAGGCCCTGGTAAAGCAGATGGCCAAGCTGAAATCCATGGAGAATCTGGATGTGTATATTCATCATTGTATGAATGAGCAGGGAGCGGATATGGTGGCAGAGCTGGTGAAGGTGCATTACCCTACCTGCCGGCCCCATATCTTTCCCTGCCGGGGATTAACCAGCTATTATGCGGAAAATGGAGGCATACTGGCCGGATTTTAGGGATTGGGCTGAGACAGACTCTTTAACAGCCGGACAAACCGGTGAGTTTCCTCTTCCCTGGTAGCCCAGGAAGTGACTAAGCGGATGACAGTGTGGCTGTCATCTGCTTTTTTCTGGACAGAGAACAGGAACTCTTCCGAAAGCCTGGGCAGAATGGAGTCAGGCAAAATGGGGAAGAGCTGATTGCTGACAGACTGGGAGTCAAAGGCGTAACCACATTCTTCTATTCCCTTGCGGAGAATGGCGGCCATCTGGTTGGAATGGCGGGCCAGGTCATAAAATAAACTGTCGGTAAATAACTCTTTAAACTGGATTCCCAGGATGAACCCTTTTGCAAACATAGCGCCTCTCTGCTTCATTAAAAAACGAAAATCTTCTTTTAAAGCGGGATTTAAAATGACAAGGGCTTCTCCGCACATAGCTCCATTTTTGGTGCCGCCAATATAAAAAATGTCAGTTAATTCTGCAATCCGGGCTAAAGTCAGATCATTAGCCGGGCTGGTAAGGGCCGCGCCCATGCGGGCGCCGTCCATAAACAGATAAAGATGGCGTTTTTTGCAGAAGAGGAAAAGGGATGTAAGCTCTGACAGAGTATATTGGGTGCCGATTTCCGTGGTATTGGAGATATAAACCATCTTAGGCATTACCATATGCTCATCCGTGTGGGAATCCAGAATCTGCTTTACCAAATCCGGAGTCAGCTTGCCGTCAGGGGAGGCCGCAGTCAGAACCTTGTGGCCTGTGGCTTCAATAGCGCCGGTCTCATGAACATTAATATGTCCGGTTTCCGCAGCAATTACTGCCTGGTGGGGCCGGAGAGCAGAACCAATAACCAACAGGTTGGTTTGGGTTCCGCCGGGGATAATATGGATATCCGCGGTGTTATCTTCAATTTCACGATGGATGAGCTGGATGGCATGAGCTGTGTGGACATCCTGGCTGTAGCCGTTGTTCTGTTCCAGATTGGCATGGACAATGGCATCTAAAATCCGCGGATGGGCGCACTCGCTGCAATCATTATTAAAACTGTACATGGGTAAAATCCTCCATTAAGATTTAGCGGCCGGTGGCCTGAAAAATATGTGAAACAATATCAATATACGTTTTCTTGGGGATATAGTCAAGATGAAAAAATAGTAGTATGTCCTGATAGAAAGACTCTAATAAAACAAAAGCCGATGCCAAACGGAGGCAGTGCAGGAAGAGGAGATGAGTGAAAGGCAGAGAATTACAACGAGCTTCATGTTCGGCGTGTTCTATGTCCTTACTAACGCTTTACAAGCTATGGGAGCAGCCACGGCTTCACTGGTTATCAATTTGAGCCGACAGGGAATCATTTTCATTCCCGCCCTGTTCATTTTGAAAGCGGTTTTAGAGCTTACCGGGTTAGTTTGGGCGCAGCCGGTAGCCGACACTTTTTCGATATTGCTTGCCGCTGTTTTGTATATCAACACATATAAAAAGTTAAGCACATAGAAAACCGAGACGCCAAAGGGAGCATAAAAAATAAAGAAAACGTAGCGATTAAAGAGAAAAAAGAAATGCCATCAATTGCATAGAATCATAAAAAGAGCATATCGAATATACTTTCTATGCCTTTTGCAGAGTTGTGATACGCTATGCCGCTATCAATGCATGGCGTGAAGACCGATTGTCTGCGGAGAGGATCGCGGAAGCGCTGCGAGGGGCAGGCCGCATTAGATTACTGTCGAATACAGGAGACATTTGGAACGAACTTCTATTATGCATATATAACTCCCTGCAAATGCCTTATTTTGGGGCTTTGCAGGGAGTTTCTGCTATATAAGTGTAAAAGTCAGGTATGAAAAAACACAGAACAAAAGTTCGATTTTGGCCTGTACTTTTTTTAACTTATGTGTTATAATGAAAACCCAAATGACTGGATAATACTATCTGTACTGGCTGGTGTTATTCAGTGTTGTTTCGTTTTAAAAATACGGTTTTGTGACCTGCATACGAGAAAACTTGTTTTCGAGTTGTCCGGTCACAAATTGGAGATTTTCATATGCCAGATAACAGAGGAAATTTGCAATCCGCTGACAATAGTCAGCTACTTGCTCATAAAAGCAGCCCAAAATACGGGCATGCTTTTAAATTACAAGCCCCGTATCAATCCACAGGAGACCAGCCCCAGGCCATTGAGGCGCTGGTAATGGGATTCAAGGAGGGCAACCAATTCCAGACGCTCCTCGGGGTTACGGGTTCCGACAAGACATTTACGATGGCAAATGTCATTCAGGAATTGCAGAAGCCGACACTGGTCATCGCCCACAACAAGACGCTTGCAGCGCAGCTGTACGGAGAATTCAAGGAGATGTTCCCTGATAACGCAGTGGAGTATTTTGTCTCCTAATTTGGGGATAGAGTGAAAACCGCAATATTTCGTGTTATTTGGTATTGATTGTACCGTATTTTGTGGACAAAATGGGGGAGTATGGACGAAATAACACTAGGCGGACGGGGGGAGTTTGTGACCTGGATTCGTGTAATGGCTAAATAACACCATATGGATAAGAGTTATTATTTTTATGGAAGAATATGTTATAATTTGTAGAGGTGGGTGTCTATGCAGGAGCATGAGATTATATTATATCAGTTAGAGGATACAAATGTTTATGTGAATGTCATTTTTAAAGAAGAGACATTTTGGATGACGCAAAGAGCAATGGCAGAATTATTTGATTGCACAGCGGATAATATTTCATTGCATTTGAAAAATATTTATAAAGAAGAATTGGATGTAGAGGCAACTGCCGAGTTTTACTCGGTAGTTCAAAATGAAGGCGGAAGAAATGTTAGTCGAAATGTAAAATGCTTTAATTTGGATGCGATTATTGCCGTAGGATATCGTGTAAATTCAAAAAAGGCCACCAGGTTTCGACAGTGGGCAACGAAAACATTAAAAGAGTATATTATTAAAGGGTTTGTGTTAAATGATGATATGTTAAAAAATGGCAAACCCTTTGGAAAAGATTATTTTGATGAATTATTAGAACGCATCCGGGAAATTAGGGCAAGTGAGCGTAGAGCCTATCAGAAAATCACGGATATATTTGAGCAATGTAGCTATGATTATGATAAGAACAGTGAAATTACAAAGAATTTTTATGCGTTTGTTCAGAATAAGCTTCATTTTGCAGTTACTGGAAAGACAGCGATATGAGCGTGCGAATTCGAAAAAGCCGGCTATGGGGCTGACAACTTGGAAGGATGCGCCAGATGGCAAAGTTCTAAAGAGAGATATCATTATTGTAAGCTTGAAGGATTTTTAAGTATTATCCAGAATGCATCTTTGTGAGTGTCAGATATTAGGAAATCAAACGATGAATTGGAATGTATTTATGGGAGGGAATCTGATTAAGGATAGAATTGAGAAAGAAATAGTAGCTGATGCAGAGGTAATGCATGCTTGGAAAATGGGATATGAAATGAAAGTTGGAAATATGGCTTTTTCAGAACCTAAATATAGGGTAGCTAACGGAAAATTAATTTCTTATAGAGAATTATGCTTTTCAAATATTAAGGAAACTTTTGTAAAAGAGATATGGATTGGACCTAAAGCAGATATGGAATTAAGGGATATCATGCAGGTTTTAGAACGGTATTAATATTATAATAATACAGAGAATGGTTATAGTTTGAAAGAACCAATATTGATTACAAGGTCATCAAGCTCTTATAGGTAAAACTTTATTATTTTGAGGAGATTACTTACATGGCTCATTTTGAATTAGTATCGCAATATCAGCCCACCGGCGACCAGCCGCAGGCTATCGAAGAATTAGTAAAAGGATTTCAGGAAGGTAACCAATTCCAGACGCTTCTCGGAGTAACTGGCTCTGGCAAGACCTTTACGATGGCAAATGTTATCCAACAATTAAATAAACCAACACTTGTCATAGCGCATAACAAGACATTGGCAGCTCAGTTATATGGAGAATTTAAAGAATTTTTCCCCAATAATGCGGTGGAGTATTTTGTGTCCTACTAAGCGAAAGGACTTTTAAAACTACATCTAGTATTATTTAGTTTCATTTATACCATATATTGTGGACTAAATGGACTGTATGGATAGAAAATACAGGGTGGAATCATAGGAATTGTGAACAAAATTCGTCGTGGAAAGTATTTAAAAGAATAATATAGGAGCTAAATGATGATCTACAAGGCATAGGAAATTTGTCTTGTAGATTTTTTTACAGAAAACTATGAGAAATGAGGAAAACATTATGTCAGAATATCAATTAGAGATCAAACAGATTGTGGACTATCCACGCTGCCGGATCTACCGGCACTTTATCCAGAACTTAATGGCAGACCGGAGCATTCGCGCAAGCGGGGGTTCCGGCCTTTTTTATTATACGGTGCTTTGCAACTATGCAAATTTCCGCACTTCTTATCTCCGCATAGACGGTATCGGCTATACCGTATACCCCGGTGAGTGGATCTGTACCGTGAAGGAACTAGCAGCATGGTTCCGTACCCGTTTCCAGTGCCAGGCAGTCTCCATCCTGGATGAACTGCAGAAACGCCATCTGATCTCCTATCTTTTCCTTGACCGGGGAAAGGTGGTCAAATATAAGGTCCGAGACTGGAAAAAACATAATACCGTGCTGGACTACAACTGCCCCTGTCAAAAAGATACGGGCTTTTTCTTTATGCCCATTGTGGTTGCGACAGAACTGGTCAGCGCCGGCCGCTGCTCCGAAATGGATATCCTGCTGGACCTGTGGATGTCCGCTGTTTACAATGACAGCCAGGTGCAGGGTTCGGAGATCGGCCCGGTGGTTTATTTCCGCACCGGCACCGGCTCCCCGCTGGCAGCTTACAGCGAAATGGCTGTCCGCTGGGGCATCTCCAAAGCCACAACAGGGCGTGTGCTGAAAAAACTTGCTGACATGGATTATATCTCCTTAATGTCATTCCCCGGAAGAACGGGCAGCGTGATCTATCTGCACAGTTACCTTTCCACCATGTTCCAGATATCAGATGTCCTTGTTGACAAGGAGGAGGTTGCCATGGCCCTAAAAATCAATCTTACACTGTCGGATGAAATGGATGAAACAGATCCGCAGACAGATTCCGCTGTTACAGAGCATGAGATATGCGTTTCAGAGGAGTTATCCAGCGTTTCAAGATCGAACATGGAAGCCGTCATCACAAAAGTGGCGCAGATCCTTGATGCACAGGGCATTTCCTGTTTCCGGTGCCCGAAATCCATATATAAGTTATATCCTTTATCTGACGCCTGCAGGGAAGAGTATATATCCCACATACAGAAGGGGGCTGTACGGTTCGGGATGACTGTATCCTGTGGGGAGGACAAGCCGGTCTACACCTTTGAGCTGACGCTCTCTCCCACCGAAAAAGACAGAGAAGGGGGTGCCAGGGCATGAAAAAGGATCAGGAAGAAATGAACATTGCCGATAACCCGCTGTACCATGATACCTGGAAGCTGCTGAAGAAATACAGGGATGTGGTATGGAGCCTGGAGCTGTCCGTCCAGCAGGTACGGAGCCGGTTTGAGATCGAGTATGGGAGTTCCATCGAGGATTTTCTGGAGTCTGTCTATGTGGCCGGGATAGACCTGTCAGACCGCAGCATTGAACATCACGCCAAATGTATCGAGCGGAGCCACCGGATGCTGAAACTTCTGGATACCTCCATCGACCTGCTCCGTACCAAGCATAAAAATGGGGAGAGCTATTACTGGCTGCTGTATTTTTCCTTCCTTTCCCCGCAGCAGCTGAGAAATGTGGAAGAAATTATAGAGAAACTGCGCCCCCATATCCGGGATATCAGTTTCCGCACCTATTACCGCAGGAGGCGGGAAGCGATTGACGCACTCAGTTCTATCCTGTGGGGATATACGTCCAAAGACAGTATTGACATTCTGGAGAAGTTCTTTCCGGACGATAAGGAAGCCAGGGAAGAAAAATAAGTAGCTATAAGATATTTTTAGGTAATCAGGCCGGATTGGAGGAAATATATGATAACATTGACCGAGAATGAAAAGAGGATGGTATTTCAGCTGGAAGGCTGCAACAGGTATGATGCGATACAAGAAATTGCTGTGTTCTGCCAGTATACCCGTGACCATGACAAAAGGAACATTGCCGAAAATCTGTTAAAGAAACTTCGTGAACTCTCAGAAAATGACTGTAGGGAGCTGATTTGTGATATTCAGAAAAATTATCATCTACCCCGGAAAGCAAGGACTGTTGGAGAGATGATTGCTGTGGCCCGGCAGGAGTCCGGTGCCCGGAAGATGGAAGGGCATGATATTATGGCATTGGAACGCTTTGACCCGGAAGTGAGGCATATGATTATATTTGATGTGCTTTCAAGGGAATCTCCCATAGGAGATAAAGGGCATAGGATGCGGCTGTTTCTGACAGAAGTGGGATATAAAAAGGCATTAGAGAGTCAAGACAGGTCTTTTATTCGGATTCTGAACCATGCAAAAGTGGTACAGGGGCATTTGAGATATGACTGGTTAGACGGAGAGCTATAAATATCTTTGTTTCTGAAATCTATACTGTTCAATTATAGGGGCTAGGGTTGACAATGTCTGCCGGTCCTGCCTTTTAAGGTAGGGCTGGCGATTTTAGGTAGAGATGTGGATTACAATGGATAAAAGTAATTTTTTCATAGGTTAATGAAATAAAAATGTATAAAAATATAATTTTTTTATAAAAATAGATATATAAAACAAGAAAATATGAAATTACATGTTGATTTTTGGTGAAAATGAATTATAATGTATGTGAGGATAAAACTGGATTATGGATGTGAAACCTATAATGAGGAGATTATTATGCTGATTCAATTTAATTTTAAAAATTTTAAATCCTTTCGTGACGAGGTGTCTTTAGATTTGACAGCAACGAAGATAACAGAACACGAAGGCCATGTGGCAGAAGCGGCGAATGATAAACTTTTAAAGGTAGCAGCTATATATGGTGCCAATGCAAGCGGAAAGTCTAATGTATATGATGCCTTTGAATATATGACTTACTATGTAGACGAATCCTTTAAATTTGGCGATGAAGAAGAACGGCGCAGGAAAACGGGGGATTCTTATCTGAAGGTGACACCATTCCTTTTTGATGAAAACAGCCGTGATGAAGAGACAACTTTTGAGGTGTTTTATGTTGATAATTCAGAGGATACAGGAAAGACATACCAGTACGGATTTTCATTGAAAAAGGATGAAGTAGTGGAGGAATGGCTCTATTCCAAGGCAAAGACGGCAAGAAATAAGTACCGGACAATCTTCTATCGCAAAAAAGGCGAGGAACTGGAGATGAACGGCTTTTCCAAAAACCATGTGGAGAATATCAAGGCATCTCTAAACAAGGAATCTCTTATTGTATCTTTGGGGTCGAAGCTACGAATAGCTAAGCTTAAAAAGGTGAGGGACTGGTTTTTGAGTAACGAGATTGTAAACTTTGGCGATCCAGCAGAGAACTTCTTCCTTTCCAGAGTTTTGCCAGAAGGCTTTGTAGACCGAAAAGAAGTGCAGGACAATATAGTGGAATATTTTGCATCTTTTGATGAGGCGATACAGGATTTTAATATCGAGGAGCTTCCCCAGGAGGATGAGAAAGACAATAGCAAAAGCTATAAGATTGATGCCTTGCATAAAATTGGGGACAGCGGGAAAATGGCTTCTATTCCATTGAAACAGGAATCCAGCGGGACGTTGAAGATGTTTGCCCTGTATCCTTCTTTAAAGGAGGTGCTGGATCAGGGGTCTACGCTGTTTATTGATGAGTTGAATGCCAGACTGCATCCATTGCTGGTAAGGAATATTATATTGACTTTTCTTTCTCCAGAAATCAATACCCGGAATGCACAACTGGTATTTACAACCCATGATATCTGGCAGTTTTCCAATGAATTATTGCGGCGTGATGAAATCTGGATGGTTAATAAGAACCAGGATGGAGTTTCGGAATTGTACTCTTTGGTAGAGTTTAAGGATGAAGAGGGGAACAAGGTACGGCGGGATGAAGCCCTTGCTAAGAATTATCTCACGGGGAATTATGGTGCAATTCCGGCGTTAAAGCCTATGAAGATGTTGAAGGGGAGGACAGCGGATGGCAAATAGGGGGAATGCGGCAGGAAAGAAAGCCACTGCCGCTGGAAAACCCAGCGACAGCCGGGCCGGAAAAAGGCGAGACAGAAACAAACGTGTAGGAGCCAGAGTTCCTGAACTGGGATATTATCTGATTGTGACGGATACGGAAGAAACGGAGAAAAATTACTTTGAAGGGCTACGGGACAGTATTCCGATGGAGCTGAAAGACCGGCTTGTGATAAAGGTAGAAAAGGCCAGAACTGTAGAGCTTGTGAGGAAGACCCTGGAAATGACAGGGCAAGAATCGCAGTATCGGATTCCGTGGATAGTCTTTGACAGAGACCAGGTGAAGGATTTTGACGAGATTATCCAGACAGCGGAGAAAAGCGGTGTGGGTGCTGGATGGTCTAATCCTTGTTTCGAGATCTGGATGTATGCGTATTTGGGAGAGATGCCTGTGATTAGGGAGTCTTTTACCTGTTGTGACCGGTTTGCTGAGAAGTTTGAAAAGATAACGAGGCAGAAATATTCCAAGAACGACAGGAGTATTTATCAGAAACTGGTGCAGCATGGGGATGAAAAAAAAGCGATTCAGATGGCGGAGAGATGTTATAAAAGATGTGTGGAAGATGGAAAACAAAAACCATCGGAGATGTGGCCGGCTTGTAGGGTACATAGGTTGGTGGAAGAAATACAAGAAAAAGTAGTTTCAAATT